>Ga0307427_1000218_pt1 | contig 40849 bp, 41 predicted proteins | sample SalMarWE160190MG_FD_202162 | JGI IMG/M metagenome (GOLD analysis project Ga0307427, IMG submission 202162) | Salt marsh sediment microbial communities from the Plum Island Ecosystem LTER, Massachusetts, United States - WE1603-190 | ecosystem: Environmental > Aquatic > Marine > Intertidal zone >...
TAGGGGTAGCTAGGTAATCGGTGCACCAGGCTTGAACGAAGTGAAAGCGGCACCTTGAGGTGCGGCAAGTAGCAGACCCTTATAGGGTCAGGTCAAGCCACCCGCTATGCGGGTGGTCTTGACTAATATCAATCCGCGTCCTGTTTCAAGAACGCCACCGTCCGCTCCCAGGCCAATTGAGCCGCGTCAGGATCATAAGCATCTTGACGGCTGGGTTCGAAGAACCAGTGCCCGGTACCGGGATAGATGTGCGTGGTTACCGGTCGCCCAGCTTGCTGGAGGGCTTGAACCATGGCTTCGACATTCTCGCGGGGTTCGTAATCATCATTCTCAGCAAAGTGACACAGGTACGATGCTCGTGATTGACTGTAATCTCCATCTCTTGTGCCGTAGAATACGACAACTTTACGAATGTGTTTCGGGTCGGCGTTTGATCGTTCTAGGGCATACCAGACACCCAGCGAAAACGCGACCATAGCCACCCCCTGGTTATCACGATCATAGTGTTCGCTGAGCCAAAGGGTTGCATCAGCAACTTCCTGTAAATTCTGTTCGTAACGCGAATCTGATTCATCTCTCAATACTTCCGCCTCCGGTAAGGTCGAGGCCGTCTTGCCATGATAGAGGTCGAGAGCAAGGGTGACGAAGCCCGCATCCGCCAGGCGGTCGCAAAAGGCTTTGATATCTTCGTTCAATCCCCACCAGGGGTGAAGAACAAGGATGGGATCGCCCATGCCATTCGGCGGGAGTCTCAGATAACCATTGGGGTGTTGGTGATCAGTCATAATTCCATCCTCTTGAGAAAATGTTCAGATGAATAGGTTGTTTCAAATGACCATAGTTTTTAGAATTTATTAATAGTTATGGTGATCTCTCGTGGGTTAAAATGCCCTACAAAAAAGCACTTTCCAGATGGAAAGTGCTGGTGTCATCATAATGGGTTTTAAGCAGCCATCGCCGGCCTGAACTTATATCCATAGACCAACAGCCCGCGCTCATCGCCGTCCGAGCGCAGCTTGCGGGTGACCATTTCCACGGGCATGCCAATTTGGACTTCCTGATCTCCCAGGTCGGTCAGTTGTGCGGTGACAACCGGGCCTTCTTCCAGTTTGACCAAGGCCACAGTATAAGGCGCTTGCTCTTGAAAGCCGGCGGGAGCGGTCACCATGCGGGTGAAGGAATACACTTCACCCTTGCCGCTGAAGGCATAAGCCGTCTTAGCTTCACCGCCGCATTCTGGGCAGACATCCCGGGGTGGGAAAATCTTTGTATGACAGTGTGGGCATTCTTCGCCCATAAGGGCATAACGTTGTTTTCTTAATCGCCAATGGCGTGGTACTTCCATGGTGCATACTCCTTATTAGAAACTCGTCAATCTTTCAGGACGGGGTTTCCTTGTTCAGTATTGAAGAGTTTACCGAATTGTGACTCTCAGAAACTATCAAATTGATTGAATCCCGTTTTTTACCAGTCTTTGTACAGACTTGAGTGGTTTGGTGATTAGAAATATGTTTGATCAGGACCAATTTGTCGATTACAAGCGTAAATTTAATGATATGATTTGGAAAAATTGAAAGTGATTCCCCACCAGGAGGTATGACTGCCATGTCCATTTATTTATTGGACAAGACCTTACAGTTTGATATTTACTATGATTGTGAGGATCATGACCTGGAAGACAACATCTGCGTTACGATTTTTGAGCGCTGCCCGCCTGACGAGCAGCTCCTGCGCGTCGGTGAAACCCATCTCTACCTCACGCCCGATGAGGCGCGCCAGTTGGGGGAGGCATTACTGGAAGCAGTGGAACAAAGCAAATCCAATAAAGGGCACTAAGGAGAACGTTATTTAATGAGACTCACCCAAGAAGCGGTCCGCAGGGTGATGCTGGCTGAACAGGGATTATTATCCTCTCCCGATCTGCGGGAGGCGCTGTTATGACGATCCAGCCCGGTTTTACCCTGTGTTTTTTATTACACGGCGATGAGGTGTTGATGCTCCATCGGCGATTTCCTCCCAATCAGGGGCTGTGGAACGGTGTGGGCGGTCATATTGAACCCGGGGAGACGCCGCAAGAGGCGGCGGTCCGGGAAATTGCGGAGGAGACGGGGTATCAGGTGGACGCCCCTCAGTTTGCCGGTTTGCTCACCTGGGACGGCTTTGAAATCCCCCCCGGTGCGATTGCTATCTTCATTGCTGAAGTTGGTGACAAGAACTTCGCCACCAATCATGAAGGCGAATTAGCCTGGCAGCCCCGGGATTGGGCTTGCGGCGCGCCTGAGGTGGTGGATAACATTCATGTGTTCCTGCCAAAGATTCTGGCGGGGGAGGAGCCTTTACATTATCATTTCAGCTATCGGGATGGGGTGCGGGTCAAGGATGTCATAACGCCCTTGTCGGAGGATTTTAATTTGGACAGACCATATCAATTTACATGGGATATTTATGAGGAAAGTAAAGGCGAATTTCTGCTCAGTTTCGATAAAGATCGGTTGCAGGTGGACATGGTCCAAGACTTCATCGCTGGGCAATCCTATTGGGCGGAGGGTCGGCCGCGGGAGGTGACTGAGCGTTCAATCCAGAATTCCGTTTGCCTGGGGATCTATCATCAGGGCGTTCAAGTGGCTTTTGCCCGCTTGGTGACAGATCGGGCGACCTTCGCCTGGCTGTGCGATGTCTTTGTTGGTGAGGGGCAGCGAGGGCAGGGGCTGGGGAAGTGGCTGGTGGACGCCGCCTGCCGGTACTGCGATTCTCAGGGCATAAAGCGCACCCTGCTGGCGACCCGCGATGCGCAGGGGCTGTATGAGAAATACGGCGGGTTTGAATATTTTGATAATCCTTCTTTTTGGATGACACGCTTTCCTAAAGAATGAAAAGGTGGTCACGTGTGGTGCAGCCCATGTGACAAGTCTTGTCATTACGAGCCCCTGCAAGGGGCGTGGCAATCTCCGGAGTCCTGTGAAAGGATAAATTCTCCAGGGCAGTTATAAATTACAAGCCATCCAATTCTCAGATTGCTTCTTCGCTGGCGCTCATCGCAATGACAAAATTGTTTTTGTCACGCAGGTTCAGCTGCTACGCTTTCAGCCGGCGGCTTTGTCAACATCTCATGATGTTGACACTTCGCTGGGGCAGCTTGAAGCTACTCCAACTCGTGCCGCCTGGCACTGCGTTGATGCGCTCCGACGGCGCTCAGCTTGTCACCATGCGTGACCTACAAGAAAAAGGGGTTATGATTGATAGTATATAGATCAAATAAGAACCAATGTGCCAACGTCTGGCACCGCATTCAATTATTGTAAATAATGACAGGTGCATCAAATTGGGTCTTAAGGAGAAGAAGCAATGGATATCCAACGCGATGAATTCAACATCAGTACCGATAAGGAAAAGCTTCAGATGGACGTGATCCACCGATATCTGACGGAGGAAGCTTACTGGACAACGGGGCGGACACGGGCGATGACGGAAAAGACCATCCGGAATTCTCTCTGCTTTGGGGTTTATCACCATGATCAGCAGGTGGGGTTTGCTCGTGTGGTGACGGACTATACTATTTTCGCCTATCTTTGCGACGTTTTCATCCTCACCACTTATCAGGGGCAGGGCTTGGGCAAATGGCTGACCGAGGTCATCCTGAGCGTTTTGGATGAGGAAGGGGTGCGCTGGACGATGCTGGCGACGCGCGATGCCCACGAACTCTATGAGGATTACGGCGATTTCCAAAAGCTTCACCTTCCGGAGAAGTGGATGGGGCGGGTCAATCCACGCCTCCTGCGCAGCTCCGGGCAGCCCTACACTGTGCCTGGGGATGGAATGTAAAAAAAACAGGGATAAGGTATTTGGTAATAGGAAATTAGGATAAGAACACCTGGATTTTGAAAAGTTTTGTTTAATCTTCTTTTAGGGGGAATTAATAACATTTTTTTAAACATGAAAATAGAATAATATCCTAAAATAAAGATAAGGGATCTCCACAGCGCAAAGGGGGGAGTGAGAGCCCTTGTGATGAACAAACGATTGTTTGCTCTTAGATTGAACAACAAGTGATAAAGGATGTGTGTTGTGAAAACCATCGTTGCAGGTGCTGTCGGTGAGTGCGTCCATGTCGCCGGCGTGTTTAATTTCCTCCGTCTGGCTGAGCAGGCTGGCTGGCGAACGGTGTTCTTAGGTCCGGCTGTCTCCATTGACGAGGTGATCGCAGCAGCAAAGCGAGAAGATGCGGATTTGGTGGGTGTTTCATACCGGCTGACCCCGGAGACGGGGGAACGCCTGTTGGGTGAGTTTGCGGAAGCAGCGGATGAACTCCGACAGAGCGGCGTTCGCTTTGCTTTCGGCGGTACGCCGCCGGTGGCAGAGCGTGCTGAGACGCTTGGTTTCTTTGAGATTGTTTTCGACGGGACTGAGAATACGGATGAGATCCTGGCTTACCTACGCGGGCAAAAGCCCGGCGCAATGGACGAATCAGATTTTCCACAGACCACGGTTGAGCGCATCCAATGGAAAGCGCCATACCCCATCCTGCGGCATCATTACGGTCAGCCAACCCTGGAAGCGACATTAAAAGGCATCCGCCAGATCGCTGAAGCACGGGCGTTGGATGTGATCTCGCTGGGGATTGATCAGGAAGCACAGGAGAATTTCTTTCACCCCGAAAGGCAGGAGAAACGACGCACGGGTGCGGGCGGCGTGCCGGTGCGCTCACCAGAGGATTACCGGGCGCTGTATGAAGCCAGCCGGACGGGAAATTATCCTTTATTGCGCTCCTATTCCGGGACAGATGATTTTATCAGACTGGCGGAGATGTATGCAGAGACCATCAATATCGCTTGGTGTGCCATTCCCATCTTCTGGTTCAACCAGATGGATGGACGGGGACCTTGGGGGCTGGAAGACTCCATCCGCAAACACCAAGAGGTGATGGCATGGTATGGACAGCACGACTTCCCGGTGGAACTGAATGAGCCCCACCATTGGGGCATGCGCGATGCCCCCGATGTGGTTTTTGTGGTTTCCGCTTACCTCTCTGCCTATAACGCCAAAGCCTTTGGCGTGCGAGATTACATTGCTCAGATGATGTTCAACAGCCCGCCTGGCACCTCGGATGCCATGGACCTGGCCAAGATGCTTGCTTGCCTACGGATGACGCAGCCGCTTGAAGATGAAACTTTTCATATTTGGCGGCAGACACGCACAGGTTTATTAAGTTATCCCCTGCAGGATGACGCTGCCCGAGCGCACCTCGCTGCCAGCATTTACCTGCAGATGGCAGTGAAGCCGCATATCGTCCATATCGTTGGACACACGGAGGCGCACCACGCTGCCACGGCTGAGGACATCATTCAGGCCAGCCGTATGGCGCGTCAGGCAATTGAAAACGCGTTGAAGGGGCAGCCGGACATGGCCCAAGACCCAAAAATCCAAGAGCGTGTTGAGGAACTTCTCCGGGAAGCTGACGTTACACTGCAAGCGATACGTTCCATTGCGACGGACGATATCCAAGATCCGCTCACGGATCCAGCAATTTTATCCAAAGCTGTTAATGTTGGTATTATGGACGCCCCACATCTTAAGAACAATCCCTTTGCCCGGGGCGCTATTCAGACCCGTATTGTGGATGGCGCTTGTGTGGCAGTGGATTCGGCGGGGAAACCGATTTCAGAATCCGACCGACTTCATCAAATTCTCAAGGAGGAACTATGACGACTAAAAAATTTACTGTGATTGGCGCCGGCAATGGGGGCAAAGCGATGGCGGCATATTTGGCGATTGTGGGGCAGGAGGTGACCCTGTACAATCGCACCTTCCGTCATATTGAGGTGATTGCCAAGCGGGGCGGGATTGACCTGGAAAGCCCTCCCGGCGGGCCGCATGGTTTCGGCGCGCTCAAGAAAGTCACTGATGATATTCAAGAAGCGCTGGCGGATGCCGAGGTGATTATGGTGGTGGTCCCTTCTTCTGGGCATGCTAACATTGCCCACATGGTTGCACCACACCTGAAAGATGGGCAGATCGTCATCCTGCACCCAGGGCGCACCTGCGGCACAATTGAATTTAGGGAAATTTTGAATCGTTGTAAATGTCAGGCGGATATTGTTTTGGCTGAAGCGGAGACCTTTATTTATGCCAGCCGATCCGATGGCCCCAGCCAGGCGCGCATCTTCCGTGTCAAAGAAGCAGTACCCCTGGCAGCCCTGCCCGCCACAGATACGCCCAAGGCGCTGGCAGCGGTGGAACACGTTTATCCTCAATTTATTGATGGAATCAACGTGCTGCAAACAGGCTTGAACAACATGGGCGCTGTCTTCCATCCCGCACTGGCGATCATCAATGCCGCCCGGATTGAGTCAACACACGGTGATTTTGAATTTTATATTGACGGCGTCACGCCGTCGGTGGCCAGGGTGCTGGAAGTGGTTGATCGAGAGCGAGTCACTGTTGCCTCTGCCATGGGGCTGCGGGCGCGATCCGCAATGGAGTGGCTGCAGATGGCGTACAATGTGCGCGGGGAGACGCTCTACGAGGCTATTCAGAATCAGAGTGGTTATTACGGGATCAATGCCCCTAGCACGCTTCAACACCGCTATATCTCCGAGGATGTGCCTATGAGTCTGGTGCCGATCGGTGCCCTGGGAATGCGTTACGGTGTCTCTGTGAATGCCATTGATGCAATTATTCGGTTGGGCTGCATTCTACACAGCACGGATTATTGGCGCAAAGGCCGCACCCTGGACAAGCTCGGCATCAAGAACCTCAGTGTTTCGGAATTGACGCGCTATGTGAATGAGGGTGTGCGGGAGTTTTAATAAGCGTAAGTCAAGCGTTGCTTGAAAGGAAAAATTATTCCCATGTATATGATGATCTAGACCCCAGAGAAATAAGCCTGCTGTTATCAGTGTTAAGACGAAAAAGTGAACGGCATTAGATGATTTATATTGTTGTTTAGCTGAAAGTAAATGTGGTAGATTATTAATAGGAACTGTAATCTTTGGATTATTGTTATAAGGAATACTTATGCTGCCCCTTTCTGATGAGCGAACCCGTTATAAAATTTTTCCCTGGGTAACCTATCTGTTTATTTTTATAAATGTTGGCGTTTTCCTCCTGGAAATTTCTCAGGGTGAAGCCTTTGTTGAGCAATGGGCCTTTGTCCCCAATCGTTTCTTGGCGGATCCCCTTGGTGATTCCATCACCCTGATCACGGCCATGTTTATGCATGGGGGCTGGTTTCACCTGATCAGCAATATGCTTTACCTATGGATTTTTGGGGATAATATTGAGGCTAGATTTGGGCACCTGCGATTCATTTTGTTTTATGTTCTGAGCGGTGTGGGTGCGTCCTTAGCGCAATTGGCTGTCAGTGCCAGTTCAGAACTGCCTATGTTGGGTGCTTCTGGCGCCATCGCCGGGGTTTTGGGTGCCTATGTTTTATTGTTCCCGAGTCGCCGGGTGCGGGTGTTGGCGGGTTATTGGATTGTCCATTTGCCGGCTTTTATTGTCATTGGTGTATGGTTTTTATTGCAGTTGCTGCGCGGTTTCACCAGCTTTGCTGTGATGGCAGATACGGGGGGCATCGCCTATGCTGCGCATGTCGGGGGATTTATCAGCGGGCTCCTTTTGGCGTTGATATTTCGGAAAAAGTAGTTAAAAAGATCGCGTGGGCTGCGCTGCCTTTGAATTGTTTTTCTAATAGCAGAAATGTCGTATAGGCTTTAGCCCCTTTTTAAGGGGTGTGCATTATGTTTGTTCTCTCTATAAAGCACCGAATGGATTGGATATTGGCCTAATAATAAGTAAGAATTAATGTTCCATTTCTGTTTTTATGTTACTATAGCATTAAGCTTTACCCAGCGTCACTAGGTGGAATGTTAGACAATGACTGAAATAAAATCACAGCGTCCTCTGGTTTTTCGAGTTTTGCTCTTTATCCTTTTCCTGCTGACACTTCCGGGATGTCGTTCAGTGTCCTTTCCAGCCACGGCTGATTCGGGGGTCAAGGATGCAATTTCACAAGGCGCTAAAATTACCGCGCCGGTGGAAGACGACGGCTATCTGTACTTGCGGTTGGGGAATACGGGAGAAGGATATGAGCACACTTTTATTCGCGTCCCAGCCGCCTGTGTGGTGGATCAAACCGTCTGTGAAGATATTGAGGCTATCCCGACCTACCCGGAAAGTGGCATTTGGGACCATCATCTGCATTGGTCCCCGGATCAGACCCGCGCTCTTCTGTTAGATACCAACACCCCGCGCATCCATTCCTTCGACCCACAAACAGCTCATTTTTCCGTGCTTCTGGAGGATATCTATGTAACGGGGGATAATCTGATCTGGCTTTCGGCAGATGAGGCGCTCACCATTCATCAGAGCGATGAGAATTCTGCCAGTTTTCTATCCTTGTCCTGGGCGAATGGGGAATTTCGGGTGACGGAACGCACTACCCTAGAGGGTGCACCTCGTTTCATTGGTCAGGGGACCGATGGGGAAGTATTTATAGCGCAAAATATCAACGGTTATCCAGGCGGCGACACCTCCCTCAAGCTGCAAGCTGTGGAAACGCATATTCTTCAGATGGCCCCCGACACTGGGGAAGTGACTGAGCTGTGGGGAGAGGAGGACTGGCTCAGCATGCGCCCCCATATGGTCACATCGGATGGGCATTGGTTGGGGTATGGAGATTGGGAAGTATACCTATGGAACCTTCAGACAGGTGAGCAAATCTTTGTGGGTGAAAGCGTGCATTGGTTAACACCTTCCCCTGACGGGCGTTGGCTGGGGGCGGTTTTTGAAGAAGAGGATTTATATAATATCCGTTTGCTGAATCTGGAAACGATGGAATGGAAACCTTTGCTCCTGCTGCGGAGCTCCCCCAATCTTTATTGGAGCCCGAACAGCTGCTATCTTGTCTTAGCGCGCTATTATGAACCGGACCTGGTGTCGGGACCAATCATTGCCATTGACCCTGAAACGGGGGATGTCTTCTCACCAGCGATTGACTTGCAGGGACATCAATGGGTGGATGATGTCAGTTGGGGACGGTGAAAGTGCGTTGTAATGCGCGTGATCTGTAAGTCTCATAACAGAAATGGAGTGCAGGCTTTAGCCTGTATTTTGAAGTATCAATTTATATATTACTCTCTCTATTACGATCCGAATTGGTTTGGATATTACTCTGTTCAAGTCAATGCAGACAGGTCGGACAAAAGTCCCCACTTCAGGAATTTATTGAGTTTTATTTACTCGTAGAGGTGACATGACGGGACACCTCTGTGATGTTTCCAGTCGGAGATTTGAAATTTGTATTAATAAATAACACAAATATAATTGACAACTGTAAACTTTATATTATAATAACAAACAAGGATGTCAATATGGTACAAAATTTGGAAGAAATTATTGGAAAGCGGATTAAGGAATACAGGAGTAATCAGAATTTATCCTTGCGGATGCTTGCGGAGCGATGCGGTTTGTCCGCGAATACTATCAGCCTGATTGAGCGGGGTGAGAACTCAGCAACGATCTCTTCGTTAGATAAAATTTCTGAAGCCTTAAATATTCCCATAGATGATTTATTTCAAAAGAATCAAAAGAAATCCGTCTTTTATTTAAGGAGTGGAGAGGGGTTGAAAAAGAAATCGTACAATTTTGAAATTGAGACTTTAGGCTTTGGATTTGAAAATCAGCAGATTGAGCCATTGCGCGTCACAATATATCCCAGCGAGGATGAGTCCCCCCAGTTAATTTCTCATCCAGGTCAGGAATTTGTTTATTGTCTCTCTGGGGAAATCGATTTTTTTATCCAAGGACGTTGCTATCACCTTGCAACGGGGGACAGTCTTTTGTTTGACGCGAGTTATTCTCACGGGTGGGGTAATCCCCAAAAGGATAAAGCAATTTTGTTGATCATGTTCCAAAGCTTAATAGATCCCGTGGGTGTCCGGCAGCGTCATATTGAATTAAGTATGGCAGAGAAGGCAGACTGAGATTGATGTGTAAGACTTTTTTCACGGATAGATGGGATAAAAAAGATGCTTGAACCACTTGTTTACCTTTTGGTTTTTTTAGGGGTAATGATCTTGATCGCTTTATTGTTTTGGCCTGATAAAGGTTTGATCCCATTTCTTTTAAAGAGATCACTTAGAAACAAACATACTAAGATTGAAAACATCTTAAAGACCATTCAACATTGCGAATTTCATTCGCATCCCGCAACGCTCCACCATATTGCAGGTACTCTTGATGAATCGCCTGATGAGATATCTCGTTTACTGGACAGGATGGTCGAATTGGAATTAATTCAAATGAAAGGAAATGAAATAAGTTTAACCAGTAAAGGATTTGAATATGCTATCCATATGACACGTGCTCATCGCCTTTGGGAGGAGTTCTTAGCACAAGAGACCAGTTTGCCTGTTGAAGAAATTCACAAACGAGCGAATGATATAGAACATGATATGTCGCAAGAATCGCTTGATGCTCTTTCGATGCGGCTGGGAAATCCATTATTTGATATTCATGGCGATCCTATACCCAATGCTCAGGGAAAAATACGTCAAATGAAAGGGAGGTCATTGACCGAATTGCCGGCGAAACAAACGCTTCGGATCACGCACTTGGAAGATGAGCCCGAAGATGTATATTCTCAACTCGTTGCGGAGGGGTTATATCCGGGAATGGCAATTTATTTGGTTGAAGAATCTTCAAGCAAGATTCGTTTTTGGTCGAAATATGGTGAACATGTTCTCACCCCTGTGATCGCATCAAATATTTCTGCGGTCCCAATACATGATGTTGTTGTCCCGCAAGAAAAGACAGCAGTTACGCTCTCAGAACTGGGACTTGGCGAAAAAGCAAAAGTTAAAAATTTATCCCCTTATCTCAGAAAAGTTGAACGGAGACGCTTAATGGATTTGGGGTTTATACCGAGCACTGTAGTTGAAGCAAATTTAAGAGGCACACGTGGCGATCCAACGGCTTACCGAGTCCGAGGGACGCTCATTGCCCTGCGTGAGGATCAAACCCGTTTGATTGAAATTGAGCCACTCGAGAGATCTCAAAAGGAATAGTTCAATGAAAAATTCTAATGGCAGCTCTTCATCAGGAGACGAATCATTAAAACATAAAGAATATCATCTTCAAGAGATGGGCGTTGAATTAGAAGATTGCGATTATATTGTCGCCCTGGCAGGAAACCCAAACACTGGAAAGTCTACCGTATTTAACGACTTGACCGGTTTGCATCAACACACGGGTAATTGGCCTGGAAAAACCGTTACTCGTGCTGTGGGTGCTTTTGAGTTTTCAGACACAAAGTATAAAGTCGTCGATTTACCAGGGACCTATTCTTTGTTGGCGGTCACAGAGGACGAAGAAATTGCACGCGATTTTATTTTGTTTGGTCGTCCTGATGTAACGGTCGTTGTGGTTGATGCAACTTGCCTTGAAAGAAATCTGAATCTTGTTTTGCAAATACTTGAGATTACAGACCGTGTTGTAGTTGACTTGAATCTTATGGATGAAGCTAAGCGCCATAACATCGAAATTGACGTTGCACAGCTATCAAATTCCTTGGGCGTTCCAGTTGTTCCAACAGCTGCTCGCTATAACAAGGGCATGGATGACTTGACAAAAGCTATTCATGAGGTCGCAACCAACCAATGTGTTCCACATGCTTATCATATCCAAATGGATTCCCCAGAACTCAAAAAGGCAGTAGATGAACTTTCGGAAAAAGTTGAAGAAATTTATCCCCAATTACCTAACATACAATGGGTGGCTTTACGGCTGTTGGATGGGGACCGAAAAATCATTGAGGCATTTCGAAATGGAGATTTTGCCGATATGGCATAGGCGAATTAAATCAAGATATGAATATTTCTGATGATCATGAGTAGAAAATATATGAATAATACAAGGGCAGAAAAAACAATAGCTATCGAAGAGGTTCTCGAAACTGCGGAAAATATGCGATGGAGTATTGGCGAAAATGTCCACGAAAAACTTGTAGAGGAGATTTACAAGAACGCTGCTCAGATTGCTGAGAGTGCTATAAAACGAACGGGCGAAAGATCGCGATCCAGGCTTGACCAAACTCTCGACAAAATTGTCACCAATCGCATCACGGGTATCCCAATTATGATTGCTTTGTTGATCCTTGTTTTCTGGATTACGATCAAAGGTGCCAATTACCCTTCTTCCTGGTTATCTGGGTTGCTCATAGGTATCGTACATCCGGCACTTAAGACTTTTTCAGTAAACATAGGATTACCCTGGTGGCTGGATGGATTCTTGTTCGATGGCGTGTACCTGGCGACCGCCTGGGTGATTAGTGTGATGCTTCCCCCGATGGCGATTTTCTTTCCCCTTTTTACATTACTTGAAGATTTTGGTTATTTACCCAGAGTGGCATTTAACCTTGATAGCATATTCAAAAAGACAGGTGCTCATGGAAAACAAGCTTTGAGTATGGTGATGGGTTTTGGATGTAATGCTGCTGGTGTTGTAGCCACTCGTATTATTGATAGTCCACGTGAGCGTCTGCTTGCCATCATTACAAACAACTTTTCACTATGTAATGGCAGATGGCCAACTCAAATCTTACTCGCAACTATTTTCTTAGCCCCTTTGGTTCCCAAACAATGGGGAGGGTTGGTATCTGCGGCTGCTGTTGTTGGTATTGCAATCTTTGGTGTTTTATTAACTTTTCTATTTAATTGGGTTCTCTCAAAAACCATTTTAAAAGGCGTTGCATCCACTTTCAGTCTTGAATTGCCTCCGTATCGACCTCCACGCATTTGGCAGACTATTTACACTTCGTTAATTGATCGTACATTAATTATTTTATGGCGGGCAGTAGTTTTTGCTGCGCCAGCAGGTGCTGTAATCTGGTTATTAGCAAACATTCAGATTGGCACGGGCAGTATTGCAGAGCACCTCATTCAATTCTTTAATCCTCCAGGAATATTGCTCGGAATGAATGGCGTCATCCTGCTGGCATTTTTGGTCGCTATCCCAGCTAATGAGATTGTCGTTCCCACAATCTTAATGCTGACCGTTTTAACTACTGGGATAACTGCTGTTGGGGCAGGCGCTGGGGTGATGTTCGAATTGGAATCTATTGCTGCAACGAAATCTGTGCTTACAGCGGGTGGTTGGACTGTATTAACAGCTTTAAATGTAATGTTATTCAGTTTGATGCATACCCCTTGCAGTACGACAATATTTACCATCTATCGTGAGACAGGCAGTAAAAAATGGACATTAATTGCTTCCTTACTCCCCTTACTGGCGGGGATTTTGTTTACATTTATCCTCACTCAAGTGTACAGATTAATTGAAGCGATGGTTTAAATGCGGGTTAATTGTTGGCTAGTGGCACGATATCATAAAAGTGAATTATGCTTAGGGCATACCTGTAAAAATGTTTGTTAAAATTTTGCAATTTCCCCTATCGGTGTTATAATGCATTCGCAAAAATCAATTGAATAGCCCTATGCGGCACTCTTATCCAGAGAGGTGGAGGGACCGGCCCGATGATACCTCGGCAACCAAAAAGCTAGCCTTTTATGGTGCCAACTCCGGCAGAACGAATTTTTCTGGAAGATGAGAGGGATGCCAATGCTCATTTACGCCCCTCTCCACGAGCCAGAAGGGGCGCTATCTTTTAATGAGACATGGAGGTTCTCACCTATGAGTCTGACATTTATGAATTTACCCAAGTACCTGTTCACGTCCGAGTCCGTCACTGAAGGACACCCGGACAAGATCTGCGATCAGGTCAGCGATGCTGTGCTGGATGCTTTGTATAAAGAAGACCCCTATTCACGCGTTGCCTGCGAATGTGCTACCAAGACCGGTTTCATTATGGCGTTGGGTGAGATCACGACCACGGCATTCGTCAATTTTGATGAGCTGGTGCGCAAGATTGTCAATGATATTGGCTATGACAGCAGCGAGAAGGGTTTCGACGGTAATACCTGCGGCGTGATGGTCGCCCTAGCGAACCAATCGCCGGATATCGCCTTGGGTGTGGATAAAGCCAAGGAAGCCAAAGAAGGGCAAATGAATGAAGAGGACGAGATGGAATCCATCGGCGCGGGCGATCAGGGGATGATGTTTGGCTATGCCTGCAATGAGACCGACGTTCTCATGCCCATGCCCATTTATTATGCCCACAAGCTCACCCGCCGGCTGGCGGAAGCACGCAGGGCAAACGACCTTGATTTCCTCCGTCCGGACGGCAAGAGCCAGGTGACGGTGGAGTATGAATACGGGAAGCCTAAACGCATTCATACCGTGCTGATCAGCACGCAGCATTCTCCGGATGTAACCCAAGCTCAAATTAGAGAGGGCGTGATTGAAGAGATCATTAAACCCGTGCTGCCCCCAGAGTTGGTGGATGATGATTTGATCGTATACGTTAACCCCACCGGACGTTTTGTGGTCGGCGGCCCGATGGGCGATGCCGGCGTGACCGGGCGCAAGATTATTGTGGACACTTACGGTGGTATGGGGCGGCACGGCGGCGGTGCGTTCAGCGGAAAAGACCCGACGAAGGTCGACCGCTCCGGCGCTTACGCCGCTCGCTGGGTGGCGAAGAATGTGGTCGCTGCCGGTCTGGCGGACCGCTGCGAAGTGCAGGTGGCTTATGCCATTGGCGTGGCGCGGCCCCTCTCCATCAATGTCGAGACTTTTGGCACAGGGAAGATTGAGGATGCTCGGATTGCTGAACTGATTGATGAGCATTTCGATCTTCGCCCTGGTGCGATACTCCGCGATCTGGACCTGCGGCGACCGATTTATCAACCCCTGGCAGCTTACGGCCATTTCGGTCGCGATGACCTGGATTTGACCTGGGAGAAAACCGATAAAGCCGATCTATTGAGAGACGCCGCTGGGTTGTAGACGATATCGCATCGAGATAATTGTAGAGACGTTGTCCGCAACGTCTCTACGTGTTTAATAAAGAAATTTTCTAATGTTGCTGAAAAAGATGGATTAGTGTTAATCCGAAGGTTTGGGGCAGGCGTTTGAAATGGTGAGGATCATGACGACTTCTCCCTGGGCGGCTGCTTTTGAATAGGCGTCTTCTAACCCCTCCCAGAGATCAGCATCTGTCCCCAGTATTAATGTGCTCATGGAGCCAGGCATCACTTGCAAGTTATGCTTCTCTAACGCCTTGAGCGTCTGATTGATCGTAGGCGAGAGCGAGGGCTGACGCAGCGGGTAAATACTCAATTGAGCTGATAGTTCCCGTTTGGTTTTTTCTATCTCGTCCTTAAACATCTTTTCCAGGGCATTGATTTCATCGAGGATTTTTTGGGACACCTGGTTTTCTTGACAATGTTTTCGGGCTTGCTCCAATTGATCTGTGATTTTATTTTTGAATTCAATATTTGAAAGGTGTTTAGGCATCTTTGGATTGTCCTTTCCTCAATAATTTAACAGCCAGTCCGATAAATCCACCCCAGGGCAGCTTCGACGCGCCGGAGAAGATTGGCCAGAGCGTTGTTTGTAGGGTGAGGGCATACTCATGAGGGATTACCTTTGACAGCATTTGTTTCAATTTAGCAGGAGTGTATAATGCAGCCTTGCCCCAAATGGGACCGCCTTTCACCCGATACTGCCATCCGAGCAGGCTGTGTTTATTGATGACGCCAAGGAGGATACCCTGCCGTGCAACGCGTAGAGCCTCGGATAGGGCTTGTTGGGGATCGGGGATGAATTCCAATGTCGTGATGAGGGCGAGGATATCGAAAGCCTGTGAAGGGAAAGGCAAAGCTAACGCCTCCCCTTGAAGGCAGCGTATGGGATAGCCGCTCACGGCTTCATTGAGCATGTTTCGCGAACGATCCAGCCCAAAAGGGGAATAACCTAGTGTGCGGAACCAATGTGTGAAGTGGCCCGTTCCGCAGCCCACCTCCAGGATTGTTGTTGCGTCTGGAAAAAGTTCCAAGAGTGTTTTCAGGAGAGCTTTTTCCTGAAGATCCGCTTGTTTTCCGCGGGTATGATACCAGGCTTCATAGTGTGCTGCGATGTCCTCATTTTGAAATGGATTGTCATCCTTCATAAGTTTTATTCATTGACCGCAGTTATTGTGCTCTGAGTTGTGAAATATGTTTTACGAGTAACCCTATGAAGCAAACCTGGATTTTCAGTCCCAATGCCTTATCTTTGTTGATCAATTCATGCAATTCGTCGGTGTTGATTTCAAGAACTTCGACTTCTGTCTGACATTTTGCTGAGGAATTGTACTGATACGGCGGCACGAGGGCAGACCCGCCGACGATTTCACCGACGGAAATCCTGTCAACGCGGCGAGGTTCCTTTCCTTCTTCTTCATGGATAATATCCATTGTGCCTTGTTTCAACAGATACAAGAGCTTCGCCGGCTCACCCTGGTTAAACAGGATATGTCCGGCAGAATAGCAGATTGAATCGCAGATTTCTGCGATGGTACTTAACTCTTGATCGGAGAAATCTCGCAGGCAGGGCATATTTCTCAGACATTCCGTATTCGTAACCATCTTACACCTCCATTATTTGTATTTTTTTAAATTTTCGAGACGAGCGGTATGATTCGTCTTCGGCTTTGGTCTGCAATGTCCTTGAGCTCTTTTAAGACTTTTGGAGAGAATGGGGCTTCAATTTCATCTGAAATAAACCTCACCGCTTTCATACGCTCGATCTTTAACAAGATTTTCTTTGTGGCGCGATCGCCTCGGACGCTTATCAAATTATCAGCAGCTGCTTCAAGTTCTGCGATCTCTTTTCCCTTGGCTGTAGAGCTGGTTGAAAACAAATATGAACAGGAGGATGTGTCCTGAAGCGTATTCTTCATTTTATCGAGGATTTCTTGTTCGTATGTCGGAGAAAAGAGCAACAGATTCAGCGCTGACCCGAAGACCAAAATACCGGGGCCCTCATCCGGCACCATATCACAGGCATGATGCAATGCTTCATCCCATATACTTGGCTTGACGACATTGGCTTTAAAGGACCTTCCTTTTTGTTTTTCCATCCCATCCTGGTGGACGTCCAATTCAATAAAAGCCGTCCTGTCTCCGTAATCCTCCAGATTTAATTGTGTGATGCGTTTTAAACTGGAAATAATAAAACTGTGATCAGGGTATTGCAGTGACATAAAGACCACACTGCCACCTTGTCTCAACCAGGTCGAAGCGATGAAATTTCCAACTAATGGTTTTCCGGATCCGCCCGGACCTGTCAATAGTGTTGAACTGGGAATGGGTAGTCCCTCAGGCATTAATTGATCCAGCCAATCTGCTTGTAATGGTAAGGTTTCCATAGAAAGCTCAATCCTCCTTGAGTGTTCGTGTTCTTCTTTTGATAACAATGATAATGTTTCAATGATGAAAGTCGTGTATCAGGGTGAATGAAATGATGATGCCTGGTATTAAGACCTCATATGCTCATCAGAGATCTTTCATGGATTAATGATCTAATCAATAATTGAATAAAACATACCTATTTCAAAAAATAACGGCGATATTGATAAAATCTGACGATGGTAGAACGTGATAATAACAACCTAATCCGTGGCATACAGAGTCCACATCCGAGCTAATTCATCTTGTTCGGGGTGGATTTCTTGATAGTGAATTGTTTCTGCGGTTTTGATGATCTTTACGCCTTCCCCGGAAACGACCTCTCCGATATCGGCGTAAGCGATCCCTTTTTCATCCAGTTTTTGCCCGGTGGTTTCGACCTTCTCAGGGGAGAGCGTGGCAACCAATGTCCCCGAGGAGATCATCTTCAAAGGGTCATAGTCGAACGCGTTTGCAAACCGAAGGGCGACCGGCGGCATGGGAATTCGGTCATAAGCTATGTTCATTCCTACCCCAGATGCGCCGGCAATTTCAAGCAGCGTTTCCAGCAGACCGCCTCGGGTAACATCGTGCATGGCGCTGGCACCCACTTCGCCCAGGACAACAGCTTCCGGAATGACACTGACCTGTCCCATGAGTTGTTTGGCTTCCTCGATGTCCGCTTTTGTCAAACCCAACTTAAGCGCTGATTTGGAAAAATCATTTGCTAAAATGGCCGTTCCTTCCAGGGGAATGCCTTTGGTGATCAGGACATGATCGCCAACCTGGGCTCCTTGCGTCAGGATCGGTTTGCGCTCTCCAAAGGTTCCCAGGGCGGTGACCGCCACCAGGGGCCTGGCAAGGTTGTTGGAATATCCCGAATGTCCGCCGATGATGGAAACGCCCGTCTCTTCGGCAGCCTGTTGGATATCGCGCATGATCTGTTCAAGCAGAGCCTCGTCCTCTTTGTGTGGAACGAGCACCAAGGTTTGGATCCAGCGGGGCGGCATGCCGCTGGTGGCGATGTCGTTGCAGGCGACATGCACAGCTAACCAGCCGATGTTATTGACCGCCCCCACAATGGGGTCAACATGAGAAGCCAGGATATCGTCTCCGACCCGGGTGAGGGCTACATCTTCCCCAAAGACCGCGCCCATGATCACATCTGGGTCATTTGATTTCAAGTAGGGATAAACACACCGATTAAGAACGTCCAGCGAAAATTTTGACATTTTCAGAACCTCTATTTTGACTCATGTTTGCTGTTGGGGTAATGCGATCCTGAGGCACTCCAAAATCGGGTGCCGTAGCGTGTGATGACCTGCGCCTTGCCGCTGCTTTCCAGGTCATTCAGGGTTTCCTTGACGTTTTGTGACGACCATTTTTCCAGGGATTGGATCAATTCTGATTCTCGCATGGGGTGGCGGGTGATGATGCCCACAATTGCTTCTACCAAATCTTCCTCACTGCCAAAGTCAAAGGAACCCATGGGGGGCATGACGAGTTTGGCAACCTTACCCAGGATGGCGTGCGCGCGCAAGAGAGCTTCTTCATCGGGAGGTTCCACCCACATCTCAACTGGAGGGCGCGTGGGCTGAACGATGTGGACTTCGTCTGGTTGGATTTGTTCCAATTGATCCGCAATTTCCTTGAGCGCTTTTTCACTGTCATTCAACCCTTTGATCAGCATGACCTCAACCCACAATTGATTTTCATAGACCTTGCGGAAGGCGATTAACCCTTCCACTAAACGGTCAAAGGAGAAAATTGGATGTGGGCGGTTGATTTTTCGATATAAATCAGGGTTGCCGGCGTCCAGGGAGGGCAGGACAGCGTCCGCCGCAGTCAATTCCTGGCGAACCTCAGGCAAATATAACAAAGACCCGTTGGTGATTACGGCAACGGGCAGCTCCGTCATGGATTTGACTCCCCGGATCATCTCTCCCAAACCTGCGTGCAGGGTGGTTTCGCCTGATCCCACGAACGTGATCCAGTCAATATCCCCTGGGGCATGTGTGCCCAGGGTTTCCCGCACCTGTGTAAGGATATCCTCGTTCTTGTAAAAGTGTTGCCGCTCTGTCACAAAGGGATTGGTGCGGCCGAGCTGACAGTAGACGCAGTTCCAGTTGCAAGTTTTCAGAGGAACCGGATCAATCCCCAGGGATTTGCCCAATCGCCTGGAAGGCACCGGGCCGAATACACGCTTTACCATCGTCACCTTCTACTCATAAGTGCGTTCACCGAATAATTTTGTCCCGACGCGCACAATATTCGCGCCTTCTTCAATGGCAATTTGATAGCTGTTGCTCATGCCCATGGAGAGATATTTCATCTCAACGTTGGGAATGCTCTTCGCTTTGATGCGCTCAAAGATTTCACGCGTTATTTTAAAGTATGGACGGCTATTCTCAGGCTCCCCAAATCGTGGTCCCATGGTCATTATGCCTTGAACCTTGAGGTTTTTCAACGCGCTTATTTTTTCTACAAGTTCATCTACATCCTTTGGGAGAACACCGGTCTTGTTGGATTCCTTTCCGCTGTTGACCTCAATGAGGACGGGCAATGTTCTGTCTGCCATGGCACAGCGTTGATCCAGGTATTTTGCCAGCCGCCAGGAATCCACCGTTTGGCACATATCAAATAATTCTGCGACATATTTTGCCTTATTGCGCTGAAGATGACCGATCATGTGCCAAGTGGCGCGATCACCAATAGCCTGGATGATGGGCAAGGCTTCCTGGATATAGTTATAGCCGATGTGGATTATGCCAACCTGGATGACTGCCTGCACTTCTTTTAGTGTCCTTGTTTTAGCGGCAGCGACCAGGGTCACACCTTCCGGGATATTTGAAGTTATTTTCTCAACAGATTCTGCAATACGTTTTGCTGGTTGATCCATAGGTCACCTCTTTGATAATACAATGATAACAGCAGTTAGAATACCTGCGATAAGTGAGAATAAGGAGTATTTTTTGTTCTCTTTTTCCACAGCCGGGAGCAGGTGAGTGGCACCCACGTAGATGAGCGCCCCAGCTGATACCGACAGCAGCAAGCCCAGGGTTGAGCGATCAATGGTGTTGATGAAGGGATAGGAAATCAATGTACCCAGTGGCGTGGATAGGGCTGCGGCTAGAAAAGCCCAAATGACCGCTTTCTTTCGGGATACGCCTGATTTATCCAGCAGCAGGAAGGTTACAATGCCTTCCGGAAACTCATGCAGAACCATGCCAATGGCAGCCAGGACACCCGTGAAAACACTAACGTTAAAGGTGATGGAATAAATCACGCCGTCAATCAAAGAATGGAATCCAATCCCGATCATGGGGATGATGCCCAGGGCGATCCCTTTGCATTCACGATCGTTGCAGGCATAATAATTAATGATCCGGTTGAGAAAAAACAACACCATAAACCCGACCAACATAAAAACTGGCGCATTCTCATTCATGGATAAGGCTTTAGGTCCAATATGCATAAATGAAACCGAGAGCAGCACACCCGCTGCAAAACTCATGAAATAAGCAATATTCTGATTCCCCCAGACGGAGAATTTATTGATAACATAAATGCCGATGGATGTCACCACACAAGCCAGGCTGCTGGCGAGAATCACCCATAGAAAATTGTCCATTGATGTCATGTACTGCCTCCTTTATGGCTTAATTATGCCCGTTCATTCTCGATTGTTTCTCTAAGCGCCCTGATGGATAATTCAGCACAGTGAACGTGATCTTCCGGCAACCCGCCCAGAGCCTCAACCAGCGCGTGGGATTGGATGCTTCCGGCTTGTTTGAGCGTTTTCCCTATGATCATGCGGGTCAGCATTCCGCCGCAAGCGATGGTTGCCTCACAGCCGTCCGTGGTGAAGCGCGCATCCTGGATGACATCGCCGTCCAGCAGAAGCTCGATTTGCATGCTGTCACCGCAGCATCCCTGATACTTCCCTTGTAAATCCGGATTCTCAAGCGTGCCAATATTTTCCTGATCCTTGATGATCTCCTGGGCAATGGGTGAGTATTCTGAAAGATTCGGCATTGGTTCTTCGGGCTCAGGCGTTTGATAGCCATCTTCAATATGTTTCTGTTCTGATTTTTGTGCAATACCTGCTGCTCTAAGAAATTCAACCAACAGCGTGTTCAATCCTTCAAAACGGATATTTTCCACATCACCTGCATCACAGTATTTAGCGACGTCAGGGTTGATGGGAATTTGAGCGATGAGTGGGGCATTCGCTGTTTTCACGATTTCGTCTGTATGACTTTCGCCAAAGATGAAATGCCTTTTACCGGTATCTGGGCAGTTGAAATAAGCCATGTTCTCAACAATGCCGATGATATCCACCTTGACGATCTGCGCCATGTGCACGGCTTTTCTGACCACCATGGACGCCAGGCTTTGGGGCGTGGTCACCATCACGAGCCCATTAAGGGGCACGGACTGCATGATCGTCAGGGAAGCATCGGATGTGCCTGGGGGCAGGTCAATCAATAAAACATCCAGGTCTCCCCAAACCACATCGCCCCAGAGCTGCTGGATCGTGCGGCTGACCAGCGGGCCGCGCCAGATGACCGCCTGATCTTCTTGCGGGAGCAACAAATTCATAGACATGACCTTAATGCCGGTCCGGCTTTCAAGCGGAAGGATTCCTTCATCTGTGGCGCCTACGGGGCCATGAAGTCCAAATAACATAGGGATGCTGGGGCCGGTGATGTCCGCATCCAGCACGCCGACCTGATAACCGGATTGCGCCAAAATGCTCGCTAAAAGACCGGTTACAAAGGATTTACCAACGCCGCCTTTGCCGCTCATCACCGCAATAGCGTTCTTAATATGATTATATTGTTCCGATTTTCCTTGGAAAACCTGTTTAGCTTGAGGGGTTTGTCCCTTTTCCTTTTCGTTGTTCATTAAATCTTATCCTCTTATTCACGAACCATTGCAGTGCCGCACTTAGGGCAGGAAATGTCCATGCAGCGTTGACCGACACGATGTTTCATTTTATGTCCGCATTTAGGGCAGACGCAGTAGCCTGAAGGGCCAGCGCCGGGCTTGTTACCGCCGCCCTGCCCCCTGCCTCTCCCACTGTTTCTGTTTGAAATTCGATTGAACATGTTTACCTCCACATCAATATAGTGATCATATTTTATTTATTAGGATGAATTTGGTGTTTCACTGATTAAGTGCTGCGATACCAACCGATCGGCATGGTCCGCAGGACAGATGACCAGAATGGCGCGGGAGAAACCATACTCTCGGTTTTCCCAGCGATGGGGAATGTGCGCCTCAAAGATCAGGCTGTCTCCCGGCTCAAGGTCATATTCTTTTTCTCCCACGAAGAAAGCAATACATCCTTCCAGGCAATATAAGAATTCCTGACCGGTATGGACGATGGGGTCCGGATCGCTTGACTTGTTTGGATCAAGGGTCATGAGCAGCGGGGTCGCTTCGCCCAGCGCCAATCCACCACCCAGATCTTCCAAGATTCCCTGTGGAAAGCTTGTTTTCGGCCGATCCCCTGCTTTTTGAAAGACGACGGGATCCGGTGAAGCCACCGATTCAAAAAAGGTGGTGATGGGAACATTTAAGGCGTTTGCCAGCTGCTGGAGTGTGCTGACGTTAGGTGACGTTTTTTCATTCTCAATCAAGCTCAGGGTGTTGAAGTTCAACCCGCTCATCTCTGCCAAAGCACGTAAAGAAAGCCCTTGGATGATACGCAGTTCCTGCAGCTTGCGTCCCACGTTGATCTCTGACGGGAGTGGGGTATGGGATGAGTCCTGCATGCTTTGCATAAGCTGGTTGCGCCAATGGCTGTGCGGTTCGTAGGATTTGGGGTTTTCATTGGTTGCCATACGATCATTCCTTTTCCGTTTGTACTAATATTATAGTACATTAGTCAAAGATTTCAACCAATATATTGTTACAAAGTGTCGTTGTCAGCGAGTTGGTTAAATATACGGACTTTTTTGATGAATTAATTGGGAAGCAGCCTGGCTTGATATCTGCTGGCGAACAGCGCTGGACCGCCGCCAGTATGCCAGAATAACACCGTTTCTGTTGGCTTGAAGAATCCCTGGTGAATGAGGTCGATCATTCCCGCCGCTGCCCGCCCTGTGTAGACCGGGTCCAACAAAAGGGCTTCCTGCTGCGCAAACAATTGGATCGCCTGAATCTCGGGTTCCCCCATTACGGCATAGCCTTCACCGGTGTAATCGTCGTTGACCAGGACATCGCTGGGGGTAAAGACCCAATCCTTCCCTATATATTCGGCTGTTTCTGTGGCGAGGGCGGCGACGCGGGTGGAGAGAACATCAGCGGGCTGATCTACACTGATCCCCAGGATCTTCCCCCTAAATCCGGTCATCTTCGCACCGACCAACATGCCTGCCTGGGTACCGCCGGAAGAGCTGGGGAAAACGATCCAGTCGGGATCCACACCTTGCTCCGAGAGCTCCAGCATGGCGTTGACATAACCCTGCGCGCCGGTGGGATTAGATCCGCCGTAGGGGATCAGGTAGGGCTTGCGCCCCTCTGATTGGGCTTGCTGAAAGACCTCTTCCAGCTTGGCGTTCATGTTATCCCTGTTGGCGTGGATGATTTCAGCGCCAAGCAGATAATGCAGAAAGTAATTGCCGTCTGGCGGCTCCGGCGGATCGCCAAACAGCACCAGAATGCAGTCCATGTCGAACTTCGCGGCTGCTGCGACAGTCTGGCGGCAGTGATTGGACTGCACTGCGCCGGCGGAAATCAGGGTTCTTGCCCCCGCCTCCTGCGCCTCAGCCAGCAGGTATTCCAGCTTACGGGTCTTGTTGCCGCCGAAAGCTAAGCCGGTTTGATCATCGCGTTTGACGAGCAGATGCGGCCCTTTGAGGACGGCGGAGAGCCTGGGCAGTTCTTCAACAGGTGTTGGCAAGTGAGCGAAAGTTAATCGTGATTTCATATGCTCATACTCCTTTTCGTTTCCATTTTACCCCGCCTGCGCATCCACCCCAGGATGCGCGGAAGGACCTGGCTGTATAACCGATACGCCAATGGACGAACTGGGTAATCCCATGCACCCAGGGTGCGCACGACCTGACCGCCGAACCCATCTTTGAAGCGATATACACCCCACAGGGGGTCATCTTTGTTGAATTCATCTGGTGCGCCCCACATATCGTAGGCGTAGCAGCCTGCGGCTTTGGAATGCACCATCGCCTCCCACTGCAGCTGGTAATTGAACATCTTCTCCCGATGTTCGTCCAATGACATGCCGTGAAAATACCAGGCGCGTTCGCCAAACCGGAAGATGACAACCGCACCGACAGGTTTATCTTCCACCTCAGCGATGAGGGGCTCTGCCAAATCGGCTTTGAAAAAGGTCTCCCAGACTGCATTGTAATAGGCTTTGCTGCGGATTAAAAAATCGTCCCGCAGGGATGTATGGGCATACATTTGGTAGAGCAGTGGAATATCCTCAACGCCGCCCACCCGCACGCTGACGCCGCGCCGCTTGGCCAGCCGGACGTTATAGCGGGTCTTGGACTTCATACGCATCAACAATTCTTCTTCGTCTTCGGTCAGGTCTACGAACACGGTGTTTTTGTATTGGATCTGTTCATCAGAAAAGGTCCACCCATTATTTTTCAATTTATCCAACACCGCCTTCCCCGTTGGGTTCTCGGATGACTCCTCCTCGCCCGGGACGCCAAACCCCACTGGCAGGTCAGGGTCAATCTTTATGAAAATAGCGCCTTTACTTTTGGCGAAGTCTCGCAGGTCGTTCAATACCTCCTCAACCAGGGATTCCTTTGACCAATCCAACAGGGGGCCGCGGGGCACATACATGACACTCAAACGCATGGCAAAGCCACCCAGAGAAATTGTCCGCTGAAGCACCAAAGCGGCTGCTGTCACCTCACCGGCGTTATCCCGCCAGAGAAGGGGATGAGGCTGCCAACCGAATTTCGATTTGACCTGACCCCACTGCCAGGTTTGCAAGGCATGCGCCCCGGGAAGGTCTTTGATCTGCTGGTTCCAATCCGCTCCGTTCTCGATGTCTGCAAATTCCAAGATAATAAAACTCCTTTATGCTGACGGCGTCCTGCGCTGATCAGTGAGGATTTTGTAGAGATTGTAGAAGAAAGGACGATAGATGCGGTCCCAGGCGCCAATGGTGCGGCGCACTTCGCCGCCAAACCCCCGCTTGAAGCGATAAACGCCCCACAATCCATCCGATCGTTCGAGGAAATTTTCCTCCAGGTAGGGCTCGGGATGATCTGGCACGCCCCACATATCATAGACTTTACAGCCTTTGTTCTTCGCCCAGCGTATCGCCTCCCACTGCAAGAAATATGTCGGCATGCGGTTGCGCTCTTGATTGGTGGAGGCTCCATAGAAATACCAGGCTGTGTCTCCATGAGTGAAAGCCATCAACCCTGCCAGGGGTTGACCTTCATACTCGGCAATGAAGAGAATACAAGACTCTTTTGTCGAAAAGAGGTCGAAAGCTTTTTGGTAGTACTCAAGGCTGTGGGTTCCAAACTCATCTCGCTCGCCGGTGGTGAGCATCATATGATGGAAGGCATCAACATCTGTGCTTGATTTGATTTCGACATCCTTGCGCTTTGCCAGCCGAATATTATAGCGGGTCTTTGATTTCATGCACATCAAAATATCGTCTTCGGAATCTTCCAAATCGATTAATATTGTTTGTGGAGGTTGAATGGTATGATCGGTTGCAACGAAACCGGGCAGTCGATCTTGAATGAAGTCCTCATCAACCGGCTGCCAGATATCCGGCTCAACCCGCAGAAAGACCGCATGCTCTCGGCGGCAGAGTTCGTCCACTTCCCGCCAGAATTCTGCCCAATCGCCATCTCCGACCGGTCCGCGGGGGATATAAGCGACACTCAAGCCAAGAGGCAAAGGTTTGAATAGAATCATGCCCCCCATTTGTGTGTGCTGGATGAATTTCGGCGACCAGCCAAAGCCTGCTTTCAACCTTGCCCATTCGAGGGTTTGCAGGATGTGCGCTTCTGGATGATCTTGGATGAATTGTTTCCAGTTCTCTGTGTCTACTAAAGTCATAGTTTCCTTAAAACACATGACATTGCCAAGGTGCCGGCAACATCAATGATTGCAATTCCCCTTATTTATTCTGAGACCCTCATTCTACCATATCAAGGTGAGTCTCCTGGGCTTGAATGTCGGCGCCGGGTATGGTTTCACTCAAAATAGATCGTATCTCTTCCGGTTTACCTTCACGGGCAAGGTATATCAGTTGATCCACGATTGATTCTAATTTGTCGGAGGTGATGCCTTCTTCGCTGTCAACCTGATTGATATCGGGATGGGCGGTGGGGGAATAGGCAAAGCCCTGATCCCACAGGTCTTCACTAAGTTTCTCGCCAGGGCGAATGCCAGAAAACACAATTTCAATATCCTTGCCGGGCTCCAGGCCGGAAAGACGGATCAGGTCTTCCGCCAGGTCAAGGATGCGGACTTGCTGTCCCATGTCCAGGATGTAACTCTCCCCGCCCTTGCTCATGGTGGAAGACTGCAAGACGAGGTGCACCGCTTCGGGAATGGTCATAAAATAGCGTTTCATCTCCGGATGCGTCACAGTCACCGGGCCGCCCGCAGCGATCTGCCGTTTGAAGCGGGGGACTACGCTGCCGCGGCTCCCCAACACATTGCCAAAGCGCACAACCGAATAAGCTTTATTGGAGCGTTTAGCTGCATCCAAAACCATCATCTCAGCAATGCGCTTGGTGGCGCCCATCACATTGACAGGCTGGATGGCTTTATCGGTGGAGATCAGAACAAGCCGCTCAACATCACGTTCAAGCGCCGCTTTAATGAGATTGCGCGTACCCAGGATATTGTTGGTAACGGCTTCTTCGATGTTGGTTTCCATCAAGGGGACGTGTTTGTGCGCGGCCGTATGATAGATCACATCCGGCTGCCAGCGGTCAAAGATCACGGAAAGTCGGGATAAGTCCCGCACATCCGCGATGAGTGGGACAATATCATGGGTGGGGTAACTCTCTTTGAGAGCCATTAGGGCTTCAAAAATGCTGTTCTCGCCATGCCCCAGCATGAGCAATGTCTTGGGATTGAGCTGGGCAATTTGTCGGCACAATTCACTGCCGATAGATCCTCCGGCGCCCGTCACGAGCACCACCTGATCCTCCAAGACCTTGCCTAAAGCTTTGGTGTTCATTTGAACGGGTTCTCTCCGGAGGAGGTCGGAGATATCCACTTCCCGCAGACGGCTGACGCTGACGGAACCACCCAAAAGTTCGTAAATGCCGGGCATAGTGCGAAAAGCAATGTCTCGCTGCCGGCATACCTCTGTCACTTGACGTAGGACTTTACCGGACGCGCTGGGAATGGCGATGATGACCTCATCGACATGGCGCGTATCCAAGATATGATCGATTTCATCCAGAGACGCCAGGACCGGCACGCCGTGTATCTTGCTATCCTGTTTGGAGGGATCATCATCCAGGAAACCAATAGGCTTGAGGTTTAATTGTGGGTTCTTCTGCATTTCCCGCACGACCATCGCGCCTGCGTCGCCTGCGCCGATGACCAGCGCCCATTTCCTTCGGCGGGGGAAGGTGCGATCTCCTTCTGTGGCTGTGGATGTGCTTTCCGCCATCAGCCGGAAGATGAACCGCAATCCACCGACGAAAGCAAGGGAAAATAGCCAATCAATCACCAGGACTGAGCGGGGGAACCCCACGAAAAATCCGCCGGCGAACAATCCAATCATGATCCCGCTAATGACCATGGAGGCGGTGGTGACCGCTGAAATGATCAAGACCAATTCCCGGATGCTGGCATAGCGCCATAAGCGACGGTAGATGCCAAACAAGAAATATACCAAGGGTTTGATGACCGCTGCCACACCCAACATCCATAACATGGAGCGTTGATAGGTGGGGAAGATGGCGATCAATTCAAGCCGAATTATATAACTCGCCAATACAGAGACCAGGCTGAGAAATATATCCCCTGCCAGCAAATAGCGATTTCTAATTTTTCTGCCGAAGATGATCATAGTGGAGTCGCCTTGGGACTATTGACCCTTAAACCCGAGAACGTTGCCCACTGTCCTGAGGATAATGGAGATGTCCATTAAAAGTGTGCGGTGTTCAATGTAATACAGGTCATATTCGAGTTTGACAGCCGTTTGTTTCACTGTGCCAGCGTAACCGTAATTAATTTGCGCCCAGCCGGTGATGCCGGGCTTGACCAGCAATCGTGCTCGATAGAAGGGGATGTGTTTCTGAAAATGCTGTACCAGTTGCGGGCGTTCAGCTCTGGGGCCGACCAGGCTCATCTCGCCGCTGAGGACATTGATGAACTGGGGGAGTTCATCCAGGTGGGTTTTACGGAGGAACCAGCCCACCTTGGTCACCCGCTCGTCGTTTTCCTCGGTCATGCGGACTTCGCCATCTTTTTCCGAGTCTCGTTCCATTGTGCGGAATTTGATGATCTTATACGCCTGACCACCTCGGCCAACGCGTTCCTGAGTGAAAAAGATGGGGAATCCTGATTCAAGGATGATTGCCAGGCTGATAAAGGGGAATAAGCTCAGCATGAGCAGGGTCCCCACAAAACCGCCTGTGAAGTCGAGCAAACGCTTGGATAATTGATAAGTGGAACTGGTATGAGATTTCTCTACAAATGAGCGTACGATCCATTCTGCTTCTAACAGGAAAATGGGCACTCGCCCCAGGATCTCTTCATACACCTGGGGCATGAGGGTTAACTGGATGCCTTTTTCCTGGGCGGCGAGGATGGCTTGAAACATTTCCCCGCGCATTTCGCCAGTGATGGCAAGGATGAGGTCGGTTACCTCTTGTTCGGATATGATATCAAGGAGGTTCTGGCTGCTGCCGAAGACTTCGAAGTCCCCGATTTTGTTCCCAATTTTATCCGGGTCATCGTCCACCAATCCTACTGTGAAGAAGGGCGGCGGCCACTGCTTTGAGATCACCTCGACAATGGTCTGGCCAGCATTGCCCGCGCCAACGATTAATACACGGCGCAGAAGATGGGGTGCAGTGAATATCCGAATATACACTAAACGCCACAGCAAGGTGAAAACCGCTGCCAGGACGATGAACATGGCAACGCCGCGGCGGGGGAGCGAATTGGGCGTGGATGTGAAATAGATCAGCAGATAGATTAGGGTGTAAACCAGAGTCGCCAAGCTAATCCCTTTGATGGTTTCTTTGGGACTGCCGGCACGGTGGACATCATACAATTCCACCAGAAAAATGATCCAGAAAAACGGGAGGAGAAAATACCAGAAAGGCGGTCGGTCAATGATGAATTCCAGGGAAAATTCCATCCAGGCATCCCCAGCAGCCCAGAAGTATAGGGCTATGAAGAGAGCAATCGCTGCCATGAGGAGATCCCCAATCAGCAGGATTACAATGCGCTCAGAGGCGCGTAAATGCCATCGTTTCGGTTTGGATTTCATCGACATCCCTTACATTTTAACCTGTTTTTGATTTTGGCGGGCACACCACGCTCCATAGAAAGCCAGCGCCCCAGGCTATATGCATGGTGGCAATTGCCAGTGGGACGCCCAAAAGGAAAGCGAGGCTTTTGTGTTTGAGTGCAAGTTGCACCCCTGCCAGCATCAGGATGAATAAATACAGGCTCAACAGGGCGGCAAGCGCCCAGCGGGCGAGAGAGAGAAATGGGGCAAGAATGATCAGGATAATCAGGGCCAAAACAAACAGGGGTGGGAGCGCCTGACGCATGCGGATAGTGTCGGGGTACCGGCGCAGCATTTGCCATTTCCAGTACCCATATCGCCAGTATTGACGGGCCAGGGCTTTCAGGTTCCTGCGGGCATAATATTCAGAGCGGATTTTGGGGTCAAGCCAAATCCGGCCGCCGTTCTGCCGGATGCGGGTGTTGAATTCATAATCCTCATTGGTCAATAAGGTTTCATCAAACAATCCGACCTGATCAATCAGGCTTCGGTGGAATGCCGCAAAAGGCACCGTATCCACATAACCGGCCTGGTTGGTATAGCGGTAACGCGCGCCGCCCACCCCGATCGGATGACCGGCTGCGCCGGCGATACTGCGCGCTATCCAGCCATCCCCGCCCGGGCGGATATTCCAAACACCGCCCACATTTTCTCCGCGTTCTTCCACCAATGCTTCCACTACTCTGGTGACATATTCGTGATGGGGCTTGGAATGGGCATCCAGCCGGACAATCACCTCTCCGCTTGAGGCTTTGATGGCTGTGTTCAGCGCAGAGGGAATGGTCATTTTGGTGTTCTCGACCACTTTGATCTTTAAATCCGGATGTGTCCCTTGCCAGGTTTTGATCGCCTGAAGAGTGCCGTCAGTTGAACCGCCATCGGCGATGACAACCTCCATGTCCTTTGCTGGATAGGTTTGTGCGCGGAGTGCATCCAGCAGAGGCGCGATGGTTCCTTCTTCGTTATAGCAGGGGATGATAATTGAAACATTAATCGGCATATTTTATCCAAGTGTCATGACAGTGGGCCTATTTTTACCACAAACCGGCCTTAAACCCCAGTTTGGGAGGCTCACAGGTGCGCTGGTCAGGGCTTATTCAGTGATTATACGTTGTGGTGTTAATCGATTTAGGCATCAGGGGATTGAAGAGCGACGGCTTCGATTTCCACAGCAGCACCTTTGGGCAGGGCGCTGACCTGAAATGCTGAGCGCGCAGGGAAGTCCTCAGTGAAGAATTCGCTGTAAACCGCATTCATCAAGCCGAAATCATTGATATCCCGCAGGAAAACCGTGGTCTTGATCACCAAATCCAAACCGCTTCCGGTAGCTTCCAGGACGGCTTTAAGGTTGGTCAATGCCTGGCGGGTTTCCGCCCGTATCCCGCCGCTGACCAGCTCACCGGTTTTGGGGTCAATGCCCAATTGACCAGCCGTGAACACCAGGTGACTGGTGGACACGCCGGCAGAATAGGGGCCGATAGCGGCTGGGGCTTCGTCTGTTGTAATAATTATCTTTTTGTGTGAGGGAGATTGCATCATTCGCCTTTCTGAGATCAGATGATGAGGGGTGTGATGGCTATTATAACATCAGGCTTGTTTAGCGATGAGTGATCTAAGCCAATATTTTAGTATCAAAGAGGTTAGCGCTGAAGCTGTTGTTCAGTGAATTAACCCGCCGTGATAAACTAACTCGTAGACCTTTTCTCCGGATTTTTCTATCCATTCTCGGCCGGTGAAGTGCGTCAAATCCCCGGTGGAGGTGTCGTAATAGGTGAGGTCTGCTCGCTGGTGCTGCCAGCCGCCAAGAAACCGCCCTTCTGCATACAAGCGAGATAGGCTGGCTTTGATCATTTTTCCGGCTTCAGCGGCATCAATTTTCTCCGGTTGAAGGATAACCCCATAGTAATTCATGCCCCACATGGATTCGCCTTTGTGATAGACTACTTCCTCGCCGATAAAATCCGAGCCGCCGAAATAACTGTCACGATAGCTGAAATCTCCCTGGGTAAAGACCAGGTCATGGGATTTAGGACGGCAGGGCTCAGCCTGCGTGCCATCGCCGACATAGGTGGCTGCCTTTGCAGCGACGATGAAATCATGCAGTTGATCTAAATCAAGCATCCTTTCCTCCAATTTTCTGCTCTGTTTTCATTGGGAAGTCTAATCAAAATCAAGCAAGGCCAGGATGTCCTTCAAGCAGGCATCAAACATCTCCTGCATAACGGCGGGGTCAGCTTCATAATTACTGCCAAACATCCCATCACCGTAAATTGCCCGTGTTCTCTTTTTACTTAGAATTTCAGCGCCTTTTGTGGGGGCACACTTATCCTCTTGGGGTAATTCAACCACTTTATTAAATTCAAAGGCTTCAAACCAACTGGCGTGTCCCGTTTGTAAATTGTGATTTTTAGCAATGTCCGCCGCAGTTTGCGTGGCCCACCAGGAGTACCAGTTGAGCCGCAGATCCGGCAGTTCATTTAGTAGTTCAACGGAGAATGTTTTGATGGGCACATTACCATCATGTCCATTCAGGAGTAGAATTTTACGAAAGCCAGCACCATAGAGGGAGCACAGGATGTCTTTCACCACATCCAGATAAGTGTGCAGGCGCAGACTGACTGTGCCTGGGTAATCCAGGAAATAAGGCGAACAGCCAAAGTTCAACGGCGGTGCAACCAGCACGCCACTTTTCTCACTCGCTGCATCCGCCAGTGCCATGGGGATATTGGTGTCGGTGAGCAAGCTCAGGTAACCGTGCTGTTCGCAGGAACCCAGTACCAGTATCACCCGATCATCCCCTTTGAGGTAGTCATCAACCTTCATCCAATTAAGGTCTTTAAAATGCATTATTTTTCTCCACAATAATTAGGGTTGTTTAGAAATTATAGCATTACATAAAAGACGTAGGGGCGACCCACGGGTCGCCCGCTTGTCCTCAAAAGATTAATACTTATACGTTTTAATGGAACCTCTTTACGATGTTTTCTAGAATTGTCTAAATTGGCTCTCACACCACAATATTGACCAAGCGCCCAGGGACATAAATCACCATTTTAGGTGTTTTCCCTTCGAGGTATTTCGCCACGTTTTCACTGTCCAGGGCGGCTTGTCTGGCTTGTTCCTCGCTGATGTTGGCGGGCACGGTCAGCCGGTCGCGCAGCTTACCGTTGACCTGCACGATCAGCGTGACTTCCTCTTCTTTGGTGGCTGCTTTATCCACCTCAGCCCAGGACTGGGTGTGCACCGAATAATCGTGCCCGGTGCGGACCCACAACTCCTCTGCAATGTGTGGGCAGACCGGCGCCAGCATGCGAAGATAAATGCTTTCAGCTTCTTTCCAGGCGCCCGTTCCAAAAGCGCCGGCGTCTTTCGCCTCTGTCATCTCATTCAAAAGTTCCATTAAGCCGGAGACGATAGTGTTGAAATTGAAGGTCTCGAAATCGCGGGTGACGGATTCAAGTGTCTGGTGAACCTTGCGGCGCAGGTCGCGCAGCACCTCTTCATCCGCGCTTTGTGCATTATCAGCCGGCTCCAGGAATGTATACCAGACCCTGCGCAGCCAGCGGGCGCTGCCTTCGATGTTGCCGCTGTTCCAGGGCGCGCCCAGCTCCCAGCGGGCAAAGAACATCAGGTAAGCGCGCACGGTATCCGCACCGTAAGCCTCTACCAGATCATCCGGTGAGATGACGTTCCCCCGGCTCTTGGACATTTTCTCGTTGTCCTCACCCAACACCATGCCCTGGTTGCGGAGCTGGAGCATGGGTTCCTTTCCTTTGGTGATCCCCAGATCGCGGCAGGCTTTGTGGAAGAAGCGGGTGTAGATCAGGTGCATGGTGGCATGTTCGATGCCGCCGGTGTAGATATCTACCGGCATCCAGTAATCGTATTCCTTAGGGTCAAAGGGATATTGGTCATAATCGGGGCTCAGGTAACGCAGGTGATACCAACTGGAGCACATGAAGGTGTCCATAGTGTCGGTTTCGCGCTCAGCCTCCCCGCTGCATTTCGGGCAGGTGGTGTGCCGCCAGGTAGGGTGCAGCTTGAGGGGGCTTTCACCGGTGGGCAGCCACTCGACATCATCCGGCAGCCTGACAGGCAGGTCTTCTTCCGGCACAGGGACAGCGCCGCATTTCGGGCAGTGGATAATGGGGATGGGCGCGCCCCAATAACGCTGGCGCGAGATCAGCCAATCCCGCAGGCGGTAGTTGACGGCGTGTTCGCCGATCCCCTTTTCTTCGAGGTATTCCACAGCTCGATCAAAGGCTTGCTCTCCTGGCGTGCCGGTCAGCGGTCCAGAGTTGACCATCTCGCCCATTGCCGGGACGGCGGCTTCCATCTCTTCAGATTTGATGGGGTCATCATCGGGCGGTTGAATTACCACAACAATGGGCAGGTCGTATTTACGGGCGAACTCGAAGTCGCGCTGGTCATGCGCAGGGACGGCCATGATCGCGCCGGTGCCGTAGCTCATCAGCACGTAATCGGCGATCCAGATGGGGATCTTTTCGCCGTTCACGGGGTTGACGGCGTAACCGCCGGTGAAAACGCCGGTTTTCTCGCGGTCCGCAGTTTCACGTTGGATATCGCCCATGCGCTCCGCCTGGGCTTGATAGGACGCAACCGTTCTTTTCTGGGCTTCGCTGGTGACCTTGTCCACCAATGGATGTTCGGGTGCCAGCACCATGAAGGTCGCGCCCCACAGGGTGTCGGGGCGGGTGGTGAAGACCACAATGTCATCGCCGTCTTCTGTTTTAAAGGTGACGGATGCACCTTCCGAGCGGTTGATCCAGTTGGTTTGCAGGGTCTGCACCTGTTCCGGCCAGTCCATGCCGGAGAAATCCAGCAGTTCATCGGCGTAGTCGGTGGTGCGGAAGAACCATTGTGTCAGGTTCTTCTTGACCACAGGCGTCCCGCAGCGTTCGCAGTGGCGGTCTTCGCCCTGCACCTGTTCGCGCGCCAGGGTGGTGTTGCAGTTGGGGCAGAAATCAACAGGGGCTTCTTTCTGGTAAGCCAGGTTGTTTTTAAAGAATTGGAGGAAGAACCACTGCGTCCAGCGGTAATATTTTGGATCAGCGGAGATTGCCTCCCGGCGCCAGTCAATCATGGCGCCCATGGACTTGAGCTGCCGGCGCATTTTCTCGATGTTGCCGAAAGTCCATTCCTTAGGGTGGATGCCGCGCTGGATGGCAGCGTTCTCCGCTGGCAAGCCGAAGGAGTCGAAGCCCATGGGGAACAGGACGTTATAGCCCTGCATGCGCTTGAAACGGGCACGGGCATCAGAGGGGGTCATGGCGTACCAATGACCGATATGCAGGTCGCCGGAGGGATAGGGCAGCATGGTCAGGGCATAGAATTTGGGGGTTTCCTCGTCAATATCGGCGTGATAGAGACCGTCCGCCTCCCATTTCTTCTGCCATTTGGGTTCGATTTCTTCGGGCTTATATAAAGGTATGCTCGTCGGGTCAGACATATTCTTCTCCATTTGATAATTTTTCACTCACAATTTCACTTTTTTCCTAATCACCGTTCACAAATCACAATTCACTATTCACCATCTTTAAAACAAAAAACGCCATCCCAACAGGGACGACGCTGTGAACGCCGCGGTACCACCCTGCTTCCCGGCGCTTGATCAAGGCCGGACAGCTTGGGCCGCGCTAACGGGCGGTGAGCGTCGCCGGTTACTGGTGTTCACCGGCGCCATCTGCTCCCTGTGTTGGGGGCTGGCAAGGCGAGTTCGATCTTGTGGGGAGCTCCGCGGCGCCCGCCGGGCTTCTCACCGAGCTTTCCCGGCTCGCTGGCGGACGGTCTACTACTCCTGCCGTGATGTTTATCTCTATGGGCTTGATTGTAGCATATCTGGTCTGGGTTAGGCAATACTGGTCTTTAAAAATTTTGGGATGCTCAGCAAGTTGTATTAGTGTCACTTATGCTAATTTGTCACTTAAGGCAATCAAGCCTTCCCTTCGAGGAGCGAAGCGACGAAGCCCCCGAAGGGGATAGGGGAAGGTGGTGCCCGAAGGGCGCCGGATGAGGTGATTCTTAATCATTCGGGAAATATAGATTTGTAAATATCATCGCAGACGTTTTCGAAATGATGGTGAATATCCGCGTTCGAATAGCGCTTCACAGTCAACCCGCGGTCCTTAAGATACTCGTCTCGGATGGCATCTGCTTCTATCCCCTCTTTCTCATAATGCTGCGAGCCGTCAATCTCAATCACCAATTTTGCAGATGCACAATAAAAATCGACGATATAGGGTCCAATCACCTTTTGACGACGAATGGTCACCGGCAGACCTTTTAGAAAGTCATACCACAGATGTCGTTCTTCTTGCGTCATTTCCCGTCGCAGGCGCTGGGATAATTTTGTCAGGTTGGGGTTGTGTTTCTTTTTCATTTATCCCGCCTTTTCGGTTTTTTGGTTTTTTACCTCATCAGTCCGCTGCGCGGACAGCTTCCCCTGACACCTGGCGGTGTCTCGTCGCTTCGCTCCTCGAGGGGAAGCCTTTAACATTGTCTTAGTAATCTTCTTATTATTCTAATGCGAGTTGTCTAATTCTTCTTAAGCCTTCCCCTTGAGCGCAGCGAAACACCCGAAGGGTGCTAAGGGAAGTTGGCGCCCGAAGGGCGACGGATGAGGCGATTCTTAATCATTCGGAAAACATTACACTGAATTTATCTCCCAGGCAGGCCTTCCCAGGGCTCTCCACCCATGCATAGCGCACCCCCTCAATTAAGGGGCAGGGGAGGTTGTGTTTGAGGAGATAGCACTCCGGCCAGCAACGCTTCCGCTCTGGGAGGATAACAAGCACCAGGTCGCCGCATTGCAGCCGCGCGCCCGTGGGCGGCATCTCTTCACAGTCCAGGGTGATATCGGCAACGAAGCGCCTGAAGCACAATCCGCGGCGATCGGCTTGATCCACGCCCTGCCTCGCTGCCAGGCTGATCAGGCTGACCGGTCTGTCCGGATTCTTGCGTTCAGCCCCCACCATGCCCTCCGCCGTGAACTGGGCGCAGTCTCGTCCTTCAAGCAATACCGCAACTTTCACCGTATTTTCCATGATTCCTCTTTCAGACTCTCAATGAACACGCCAAGTAGATTTTAGCACAACTCCTGTCAGAGATTCGTGGATATGCGGGGGATACTGTGATGACTATTTTTTAGAAAATAGCTGAACCGTTTCTAATCTTGTTTTAATGCTTGGGGTCGTTTATAGTAGTAATGGGAGGGCTTGGAATATAAAAATTGGAGGCGCTATGAGAAATCAGGATTTGGATAAGTTTAGGGAAATTGCAAAAATCATGGCAGATGCAGGCCAGGAGGCTATAAAACGACGCGATTGGGAGCCCCCAAAGATCGAATCGGTTGGGGCGCGCTCCTGTGGTGCATGCGGTAGTTGTGGTGCATGTATCATTTCACCTACGCCTGATGCTGAAGTCGCCGCAGTGGCTTGTATAACAATGATCACTGATTGAAACAGCATGACGATTTACCAAGCCTTCCCAAGGTTAAGGGAAAATATCGGCCTTCATTTGATGCCGCATGGCGGCTTTTTGTATATTAATGAGACCGACGGAAGGGCAATGCATACGCTCAACCGCGTGGGGGCGGACATCCTGCGCTTATGCACTGGTGCTAACAGCCTGGAGGGGATGATTGAAGCGGCGTCAAAGCAGTATAACAAGATAGAACATCACAACATCAAGGCTGAAATCGTCGATTTTCTAACTGAGAGCGAAAGCCATCAATTCATCACTGTCCTGGATTCGCCAGAAGAAACTCCTCTACGAATCACCGGCTCACCGGATTTTTATCTTCCCATCCATTTTATGGTTGAAATTACAGATTTCTGCAACCTGCGTTGCCGCCATTGTTACCGTGGCAGTTCCCCCGATTGTGTGAATTTCTTTCCGGCTGACTCCTTAAAACGAATCTTTCAACAAATGCGTGATAACGGCGTCCAATCCGTTGAGATAACTGGGGGTGAACCTTTGACCCACCCCGATTTCTTGAAGATATTGGCAGAAGCAGCCGACCGGTTCGACCAGGTGGCTATCCTGTCCAATGGATGGTTGTTGAATGAAAGGATTGTGGACGCCATCCATCACGCCACGGATCAGACTTCCGTCATCGTCCAGATTGATTTGGATGGGGACAACCCTCGAACCCATGACAGATTGCGCGGCGTGACAGGGTCGTTTCAGCGGGCAAAAAAGGCTGTTTCGCTGCTGGCTGAGACGGATGCTGTTGTCAGGGTGGCTATGAACGTCCATGGTGGCAATATCGGACAGATCGAGAGTGTCAAAGACCTGGCTAAATCCATGGGAGCATCCTTGTTCAGCTTTTCACCCATCCTCGATATCGGTCGCGGTGAATTTATGAACCCTATTTCCCACGACCAATTTGCGGTTCTCTCTAATCTTGCTGAAAGGTTATCAAAGGAAGAGCCGGCTTTTGTCTTCTTGGGAACGGAAGAATTGCAGCAATTGAAGATGTCTGAGAATAACTGCGGTGCGGGTTGGCGCACCCTGGTCTTAGGACCAACAGGCGAACTTCGGCCTTGCATCATGCAAGATGAACGATTTTTGACCTTGGGCAACCTCATGACCTCATCCTATGTTGATCTGTTCAAGAATCTTCCACTATCGTATTTTTATCAATTAAAACCTCCCTCAAAAGAAATTTGCGGGGACTGTCGTTTTCTCCCCTTTTGCTCAGGATGCTTCACCCGCCCGATCTACGTATGGCAACGATCAGAAGAATTGACCTGTCATTGGGATAAGTTAACCCAGTTCAGCTCCTTTATGGCCAAAGTGTCTGCTACTTAAGCCTTTTATTCTTAATCTATCAGGCTCAAATTATTCCTATCAATTAGAAAGTGCTGCACTCGCCCATTATCAGAATAAAGTAAGAACTTCTTCGATCAATTGACTTTAACTGGTCACCGTGCTAGAATGCATTACTGGAATGCGACAGGTTTATTGGTCGACTATGAACGTTGGAACTCATTTGGTATTATTGCTGATTGAAAAAACGAACACTTTGCCCTGACCGGCCTGATGCCGCAGGGCGTTTTTATTTTTAGGAAACGAAAACTATAAACTTGACCTCAAATGGGGTATCCCATTTAAAAATTTACACATAAATTGAATTTATTGATTAGATGTACTAAGGAGTACAGAAGGAAAAATTAGAATGACAAACAAAAAAATATTACGTATTGTCCCAATAGGGGGCCTTGGGGAGGTTGGGAAAAACATGACCCTCTACGAGTATGGGAATAATATCCTCATCGTAGATGCTGGTCTGATGTTCCCCGAAAACGACATGATCGGTATTGATTACATCATCCCCGATTTTAAAGACTATTTAAAAGATAAGAGAGATTTGGTCCGCGGGATCATCATCACGCATGGACACGAGGACCACATCGGCGCCATCCAGCACGTGCTGGAATATATTGACGCGCCGATCTATGGCACGCCTCTAACGCGCGGCTTGCTGGAAGTCAAGCTCAACCGCTACGGCATGTCTGGAAAAGCCGATCTCCGATCGGTGAATGCGGGTGACCGCGTCCAGATTGGGCCTTTCCAGGTTGATTTCTTCCATGTGTGCCACTCCATTCCGGACGCAGTCGGGTTGGGGATTGAGACCCCGGCAGGTCTGGTGGTTCATTCGGGGGACTATAAATTTGACCATACGCCTGTTGACAATTGGCCTACGGATTACGCCAAACTAGCTGAATTTGCTGAACGCGGCGTGATGGCTTTGCTGGCTGATTCAACCAATGCAACCGAAGCGGGTTGGACTAAATCCGAACGGGTGATTGATGGCGCTCTGGACGAGGTTTTTGAAAAAGCTGAAGGGCGCATTTTAGTGGCGACCTTCGCATCGCTGATCTCCCGCATGCAGCAGGTGGTTAACGCCGCTGAACGCCACGGGCGTAAGATCGCCTTCACCGGCCGGTCCATGGTTGACAATATGGAGATGGCTCGTGAATTAGGCTATGTGAATTTTCCTGAGCGTTTGGTGATCTCTCTGGAGAAATCCCTGTCTATGCCGGATGACCAGGTGGTGTTGATGTGCACCGGTTCGCAGGGAGAGCCTCGCTCCATTATGGGGCGGCTGGCAAACGGCACCAACCGGAAGTTCGATGTTCGTCAGGGCGACACCATCGTGCTCTCTTCTCAACCCATTCCGGGTAATGAGGAAGCAGTTTATCGAACGATCAACAAGCTGTTCCGCCGCGGCGCCAATGTGATTTATGAAGCGATCGCCCCAGTCCATGTTTCGGGTCACGCCAGCCAGGAAGAGATGAAGCTGCTCTTGCATCTGGTCCGACCCAAACACCTGATCCCCATCCACGGCGAACTGCGCATGTTGAAGCAGCACGCTAAGCTGGCGGAAGAGGTTGGTATCCCCAAGGAAAATATCGCCGTTGTGGAAAATGGGCAGATCATCGAATTCGTTGATGGCGAAATGCGTCTGGGTGAACGGATCCCCGGCGATTATATCTTCGTTGACGGTAGTGGCGTGGGCGATGTGGATAGGAGCATTGTCAGCGAACGCGATATTCTCGGTCAAGATGGGATCATGGTGGTTAATTTGAATGTCAATAAGAAGACCGGTAAGCTGAAGGGCGAACCGGAGATCCTCACACGAGGATTCATGCTGCCCGAAGATTTGGATAATGTCATGGGAAGCCTTAATGACCGGATTAATAAAACAGTTAGTAAATCCAACGGCAATTTGGAAAAGGCTATGCTGCAATCCCTGAAATCCTATTTCTATGAGGAGACCAAACGCAGTCCGTTTATCTTTGTGATGGTCAATCGAAGTTGATTTCAATTGAAGAATAGTAAAATCGAAGCGTATCTGCGCTTCGATTTTTTTTGTTAACCCTTTAGGAGGTTGAGGGCGGAACGCCCGAAACAAAAAACCACCGGCTATGCCGGTGGAAGCCAAAGACTTATAGAAAAGAAATCACTCCGGTAGAATGGCAGAAGTTCAAGCCGCCAAACA
>Ga0307427_1000221_pt1 | contig 40712 bp, 36 predicted proteins | sample SalMarWE160190MG_FD_202162 | JGI IMG/M metagenome (GOLD analysis project Ga0307427, IMG submission 202162) | Salt marsh sediment microbial communities from the Plum Island Ecosystem LTER, Massachusetts, United States - WE1603-190 | ecosystem: Environmental > Aquatic > Marine > Intertidal zone >...
GAGCAGAAAAGTAAAGAGCTCTGTTAAATGAGGAGTTCAGTAGAATTAAGGGATTGAAAGAGAGGTGGATAATGAGAAGCTGCGCGGTGTGGGGAGTAAAAAGAGTGATTAAAGGAAAGCACAATGGCAATTTTGGCAAAAATTTCTTAGGTTTATCATGCTTTTGTAATAACCTTAGTATATTGAACTTATGCGTTTGTTAGCAAAATGTGACCAAAGAAATTGAAAAGTCCTATAAGATTTTACTTGACGAGAGCAAGAGACGCTGTTGAAATAGCAGAAAATGTCCAGCTTGGTAATGCCAAGTGGACCGGAAGGAGCGATAACAATCGGCAAGGAGGTAATGAATGGGGTAGAGTGAGGAGGGAAAACCTTTCCATGATATTAATGATATTATTGTATTAAGAACTGACCCGGAAGGAGGGTTTGCAAGGATGTATACCAATACAAGGACGGCAAGTGCCTGTGAAAAAGGAATTTTAGCTGATCAAGATAAGACAAGCAGGATTCTGGAAAAACTTAGACGCCGGGCTGAACAAATCGGTTACGGCTGCGTGGTTTGTGAGATACAAGTGCATGATGGTCAAATAAGACAGGTTGATGTAACTACAGTTAAGGAGAGAATGCGAGGCGATTAAAAGCAATAATCTAAAGCAGTGAGGTGATATCCTCACCGTCGTAAGATAAACGTGCGACGGACTCTACTTTACGAAAAGCGAGCCCGACAGGATGTTTCGAAAATTTCTGCCGGGCTTTTTCTTTTTGCTGCGTTTATGGCGAATTGGAAGAAGGATTTCATTTGTGACATGAGTATTGAACATGTTGTTTCAACTTGGCGCAGGGCTTCTGAGGAAAGGAGGATGTGTATGAAAATAGGAGTTTGGGGGCCTGATTTATACTAAGGATGTTTGGGTGATTTGAAAAGTGTTGTGAAAAATGTGTTACGGAGGACAAATATGAAAAGTTTGATTGTAATATTAGTTCCTGTGCTGCTAATTGCTCAGGCTAAGGTATACGCAGATGAAGGTGGCGAGCTCCCAAGCCCCTATTTGGCCAATATGAGCAACATTAATACGCATAATGCGGATCAAGAGATGGTTTCGATTATGAAGGGTCAGGGGTATGCCGCTTCTGAAGGCGGCGATTCTTTTGCCGAAGGTGGTGATTCTTTTGCCGAAGGTGGTGATGCTAGTTCAATTGCTCTTAGCGGCGATTCAGGTGCTATTGCAAACATTAGCACCACCTCAATTTCAAACTACGAAGGCAGAACTCCACCCGTTTCTACTTCTCCTCCCTATTTGCCATATTGGAATCACGGAGGATGGGGGACATTGAAGGCATACTTTCCTAATGGGCCCACTGCCGACGAGAAGGTTTATGAGCGAGTTTTCGACCCGGACAACCCTGATGATATGAGAGAGCTTCGGGGAGTTCTTGAATCACTACCTTACGGTGGACCGCTTAGCATGCTGGGGGGCATTTTCAATGGTGTGCGGGCAGTTTTTGGAGGGCCTGATAACTTTCACCGCGGCAGAGGATTCGAGATAGCCAATTCTCTTATTCGTTCCGCCAGGCCGGAAGAAAAGCCGCTCTTAGTCTTTATTGATTCTAATGTGGATAGAGATCTTCTTAGGCAAGCGGGTTACGCTTATGTCGGAAAAATAAGTATGGAGGGTAATGCGAGTCGCAACTGGGACCATGTATATGATGCTGCGGTTGCGGAAGCTCTGCCTTGGGATGTTGATGTTCTGCTCGTCTCTGGTGGCATGAAAGGTGTTACGGTTGGCAGGAATACTACCTTTCCTTTGGCTGGCGGAGCGTATACGCAGCTTGACTTCTCACTTTCTTTGTTCGGTGGAACCGCAGGCGGAATCACAGAGGGCAAGGGAAAGGCTATGTTGAGTGCCGAGGGTTACAGATATTGGCCGGAGTCTGCTTACAGAAGGAAAATTCCCACTTCTTTCTATGATAAAATCCGTGCCAAGGCTGTGCAAAACCCCAAACAGGTGCCCCAAAGCGAACGGACTATAGGAGAAGCAGTGAAAGAAATCCCTGCTTCAGATACGGATACAGAGGTACCGCCGCCTTCCATGACAGGACAGGGGCAGGAAGCATTCAAGGGTATAAGTGTAAGCAGAGAGCTTCTTGAAATGTCGGGTTTTAGAGAAGGACAGGTGCAGTACATGACAGTAAGGTAAGTCTCAAGACGATTGAGTCTCAGGAGGCATAACAGTTGATGGATAGGAGCTTTTTATAGAGGGGGAGAAAGGAGGATGACGGGTAGAATAACATTTTTTCTTAGTGGTTTGATTGCTAATGCGTGATTAGCAATCGGAGTGGAACTTGGAAACTGTAACAAAGAAAAGGAGTTCTAAAAATGCTTAAGAGAGTTTTACTTTCAGGAGTTGTTATTCTGTTTGTTTCCGCCGGAGCCTTCGCCGATATAGTTATTGTCGGCGAACCTCTTCCCGGCAGCATTTACCAGCACCAATCATTTGCTGTTGGTAATGCTGAGAGCCCAGGTATAAGTAGCATCGTGAGCTTGGTCCACGGAAATGCCTCAGCTTCTTCTCGCCAATTCTTGGATATCAAAAATACCCAGAACTCACCTGAAAAATCCCATTATGGGAATGTTGGGTCGATTGGTTTTGGCGATTATTCAGGAGGGCCTGTTGTTGTATTAGATTTGGACAGCTATGGAGGTGACTGTGGTGGATGTCCGGATGGGGATCAATGTAAGGATTCTTGTGAGACCAAGGCTAATCAGTGTCAAGATGCCGATTTAGACCAGATAGTAAATGCCAAGGGAAATTGCGGCATTATCACTGTAAGCTCCTTCCTTGATGCTGGTGGTAATCAAGGGCAGTTTATCGGTAGCAGCGTATCTCCGAAGCTCCAGGAGCAAAGCCTTGGAGTGGTAGCGGACCAGCTCCTTTTTAGGTCTGATGGGGGAGGTTCTGGAGATGCAACCAATAGAGCTGAAATGACTCAGAAACAAGGTGGTTCAAATGCAGCCGGTAGCATGCAAGAGAGGTCGTACATTGACGCGGATCAGATGGCGGAAATGAGAGGCAAGCCAAACTCAACCGTTACAATAGTAAACGGCATGATGGCAAATACATCGCAGGTTCAAACAGTTTTTTAAAACGACCGCCCGCCATAGGCGGGATGAAGGGAGCCCTCAGGTGTCAAACCTTAAAAAGAGGGCGGATATCTTTAGGGCTCCCTTTTGAACGAATTGTGTTTTGCCGGTTTGGTCCGGCAGTTAAGAAAGCTGGGGAAGGGTGCAATAAGACAAGAAAACAATCGTGATCAGGTTTTCCGGGCTATTTTAATCCCAGCAAGCCGGCAAGTAAATATGACAAATGCAGAAGTGGTGAAGAAAAGGAGTTTCGAATATGCTTAAAGTGTTTGTAGTTTCTATAGTGTTTATACTTCTGCTGTCACCTGGGATATTTGCAGACGCCGTCAATCAAGACCAGCAATTCAACGTTGTTACAAGCAATATCGGAACGCTAGTAGGAAGTGGAACTGGTGCAATGTCCAGCGTAAATTTAGTTCCCATAGCTAATATCCAGCAGGTTAGCGATGGTTCTGGTAATATCAAGTTTGTACAAATAGGAGTCGCTTCGCTGGTCCAAGGTGGAAGCGCCGCCGGTCTGTGTGGTATTTATGGTTTTAACCAGGGAGCGTCTGCTTCGGGCTACCAATGGCAAACATCACCTGGCTATTTCAGCTTGGGGCTGCAGGGTCAAAACATGGGTGCAAGCTTTTCGCAAAGTGTGATCAATGTAGGTGGTTTGGGTTCTGCAGTGGGGTTTCAAAACTTCATAGGCGGCGGGAACCAGATCACACTTACTCCTTATGGAGTCAAAGCTGATGTTGAGTGTCTTGGTGTTGGCCTGTTTGATAGTATTGGTGGTCACGCTAGCAGTGTGATTAGCAGAAGTCTAAGTATTGAGCGAACCAGCAGGTTAAGGTAGCTAATTTATAAAACCATGAAATCAGAGAAAACCTTTCTCATGGTCTAAACCCAGAGGGAGCCTTAAGGCGAACCTCCTGCCTTAGAGAGTTAATACCCTTAAGGCTCCTTTTTATGATAAGTTATAGTCATTCAGAGGAGGTAATTATGAATACTGACAGGCAAGCTACATGGAGGTTCACCGTCCTGTCGGCTGCCTTGCTATGGTCAGCCATGGTTGCTGGTCATACCGCAGTTGCTCAAGACGTTGCAGATACTGTAAGTCTTCGGTTGGAGCAAGAGCAGTTTAACGACGGCACCAAATTCTGGCTCATCGGCTCAGTCGAGCCATTCAATGCAGGATCAATGGACCAGATGGTTGCCCTAACTATTGTCGGGCCTGATGGAGAAATCGTTTTTGATGGAAGCGTCCCCTTGGACTTAGAAGGATCGTACCGCTATGAGTTTCATTATCAGCAGAGCTTGGCGGATTGTCCGTTTGATTTACGGGGCTCTCCATCCTTTGCCGGACTTTACGAGGTTTGTGTGAGTTATGATAACGCGAACTGCCATGCATTAGTTCCGGTTCTTCCACCGATCGGTTCTGCCATAATTGTTGCTGGTTACGGCGGATATACCTGGAACGATTTGAACGGACAGTACGAAGATTTGCAAAAAAGCATCAATAGTTTGGCGGAATATGCTTACGAGGTGCTTAGGAAGTCGCGGTCTTTGCCAAGCGATAGAATCTGTCTTTTGCATCCGGAGCTGACTGTAGATTGCGACCTTGATGGACAGCCTGATGTGGATGGCTTACCTACCGTCGAGAATCTCAGAGTTGCAATCGAAAACTGGGCTCTTGAGAAGTCATGTACCGAGCAGCAAGACCTCTGGCCCAGCCCGCTGACTATATATATTATTTCCGGGTGCGCAGATTCAGATGTTTTCTACGTCAATCAAGATGAGCTGATTTGGGCGGACGAGCTTGCATGTTGGCTAAGCACGCTTAAAGACACTGTTGACCAGAGTCAGGTGCAGGGAAGCTTTGTTGAGTGTCCTTTGCGGACAAACATTATTCTTGAGTTTCAAACCTCCGGCAGCTTTATCCATGATTTAGCTATACAGAATCCAGACCTTACCATTTTGACTTCATCGGCAGAGAGTGTATTGCGATGTTGTCAGTCCCACATAGCTGAAGCTGGCGGTATGATGTCCTTCGGCCACCAATTCTGGAACCGTATTATGCTCGGTGACTCAGTTGGCTGTGCATGGTCTGCGGCCAGACAGTTTATCTGGGGACAATATGATGATCAAAGCCCACAGATTTGTGCCGACGGCAACGACACCCCGAACGAATCAACAGATGAGTTAATTGTATCAGAGCAATGTTTGGTATCTGACGGAGTTGGCGGCTTCTCTGTGTGCGGCGACGTTGGTTCTATTGGTTGTGATGGCACTTTTAGGCTGGTAAGTTCGTGTGCTGTTGGCGAATCCGTGAGTTTGAGAGTTCAACTGAGCCATCCAGCTTTCGCGCAAGATTGCCAGGTCAACGTTGTTGCTTTTCCACCGTCAGGTTTTGTAAGGCCTAACATAATTCTGGAGCTGGAGTACTCGGATCAGTTGCAGGCGTATGTGGGGACTTGTCACGATGGCTTCACGGCACCGGGACAGTGGGAGCTGCTTTACGTTGCGGTGGATCCTGATGGGCATATTGCGATAACATCTCACAAGGTATATGCCACACAGATTTGTATTGATGTAGATCCGCCGGCAGTCTCTGAGGATTGCGCCAGCAACTATCTTGATCTCTTGGCTTTAATTGATTCAAGACGTCTTGATCTTCAGAACACCATTGATAATCTTACCAGTAGATTTGCCGCCGAACAGCAACTCGCAGTGTCCCAACTTAATAATACCATAGAAAGTAAAATTAGCTGTGCCAATGCAAAGGTGCAGGAGCTTAACGCTAAGTGTGATGAAAAACTTGAGAGTATTAGCAGCATTCCTATAACAACTATTCAGACAAATAGTATGGGTCGTGTTGTTATTAGCGGGCCGAGCAAGTAAAAATTTTCTTGGGCAGTAAATCGGGGGAGATAACAGTGGTTCGTTGCGCCGCAGGTGGGTTCTGCGATGCGCAACAATGGCCTCAACATGCCACCGAGCAGTTGTAAGACAGCAATCGGGCAATATGGATTCAGCCTAATGTTTTCCTAACCGGGGCAGATTTTTCTTGATACTTATGAAGTCTCATCCGTTTTAGGTTTGTAGGGAGTCGGTGGGAAAACTATAATTATGTTGTCAACACAGCTCAACAGCCGCACATAGTTGTTTGTGTATAAGGCACGCTTTTCTGGGGCAAGGGATGGACGCTTGCAAGGTGCAGCAACGGATTGTTGCGATCCTGGGGGTCTTGCTGACTGTCTGTCTAAGTGTTTCTGCGGATTCAGTGCATACCTACGGCCACAGCTTCCATTTGCGAATTCCCGCCGAGCCGCCAAATCCGGAGGATCCAAACAGCAGAGGCTGGATGGCCGATGCAGTCATAGATGTCCCTGATCACCTTACGGTCCTTGATGTTGACGTTGGCATCGATGTGACGCACACCAAGGTGTTTGATTTGCAGATCGTTGTGAAAAGCCCGGCAGGAACTTGGCTGTGGCTTAACAAGTACGATACACTTGAGGAGTACTTTGATGGTGAGGATTACAGCCAAACAGTATTTGATGACGAGGCTACGAGGCGAATTGAAGACGGTTCACCGCCTTTTTCTGGAAGTTTCAAGCCCCGTTCCCCATCATATCTGTCGCGTTTCGATGGTCAGGATGCCCACGGCCAATGGCAATTGCGGATTTACGATGCATACTATGCAGACACCGGCTACTTGAATGAATTTGAGCTTGTTATTACAGCCCTCGATCCAGCGAGCTTATCTGTGTTGAATCCGAATGGCGGAGAGGTTCTTGTTGCAGGTGGAACCTGTGCGATTCAGTGGTCAAGTATAGGCTCCATAAGCAATGTTTTTATCGAGTATTCTGCCGATAACGGCTCGAGCTGGGTGCCGGTTAATCCGCCCAATGCAGGCAATACAGGGTCGTACAATTGGCAGGTACCCGCGGTTGATTCAAGTCAGTGTCTCATACGTGTTAGCGATGCTTCCAATCCGAGCATCACAGATACGAGCGATACACTATTTACGATTGAATATGACGCGGTGACAGAGCCAACGGTAACGACCCAATCAGCTGTTGATATTTCTGCTACCACGGCAACTCTGCGGGGATCGATTGCCGATGACGGTGGGGAGGACTGTCAGTATTCATTCCGATATAAGTTGTCTGGTGGCTCCTATACTTGTACATCTTGGCTCGGCTCGAAAACGACAGGCCAGCTATTTAGTTCCACAATTTCTGGTTTAAGTCCTGCTTCTCTGTATTATTTTAGTGCTCAGGCACAAAATTCCGCTGGCGTGAGCGATTGGGGCGATCAAGAAAGCTTTACAACGAATAGTCTGCCCCCAACCGTTAAGACCCGGTCGGCTGGTAATGTCGGCAAAACCAGTGCGACGCTAACGGGGACCATCGTCGATGACGGCGGCGATGCGTGTCAATATAGGTTTTGGTATAGGAAATATAGCGGCTCGTATTTTTACACTTCATGGACAGGCTCGATAACTGTCGGGCAGGCATTTAGCCAGGAAGTTACTAGTCTGAATTCTGGTACTACCTACTATTTTTACGCCCAGGCCAAGAACTCCGCAGGCGAAAGTAACTGGGGCAGCGAGAAATATTTCGTTACACGAAAGATATTTGGCGGCAGGGGTTCTGGAACTGAACGTGACCCTTACATTATTAGCGATGTTTATGAGCTTCAACAAATCAATAATGAATTGGATGCCTGGTATGAACTGGCAGATGATGTTAATGCTTACGATACCTGCCGATGGAACAACGGAGCAGGTTTTATTCCTATAGGTAATAACTCTGAGAAGTTTTCGGGCCATTTCGATGGCCAAGGCCACAAGATATTTGGCTTGTATATCGACAGACCTTCCGATGCGTACGTCGGGCTATTTGGCTACGCTGATGCAACTGCTCAAGTAGAAAACGTCGGCGTAGTAGACGTAAACATAATCGGTAACTATTCTGTAGGTGCATTAGTCGGCACAAATAAAGGAACCGTACGCAGTTGCTACTCTACAGGAAAAGCTACAGGCAGCAGTAAGATCGGAGGACTGGTCGGTCGCAATTACCTTGGAAGCGCAAATATTATCGATTCTTACTCGACCGTTAATGTAGTCGGCGATGATGAAGTCGGGGGATTAGTCGGTCAAAATGAGGGAGGAACAATAAATCATTGTTACTCGATTGGTTTGGTAACAGGCAGCGGTGATAATGTTGGCGGGTTGGTTGGCAGTAATAACGGGATTTGCACAGATTGCTTCTGGGACATTGAAAATTCGGGACAGGCTACAAGTGCATGCGGCGAGGGAAAAACAACAGCTCAGATGCAAATGCTGAGCACTTTCAATAATGTCGGCTGGGATTTTGACAATACCTGGGTAATCTGTGAGTATGAAAACTATCCGAAGCTTATTTGGCAGTTGTCCCCGGCAGATTTTTTATGTCCCGATGGCGTTGATTTAGTTGATCTTGCGTTTTTGACCGCACATTGGCTGCACAATAACTGCAATGAATTGAACGATTATTGTGATGGTGCGGACCTCAACTGGTCAATTACGGTTGATACGGGTGACCTTGAAATATTTTGTCGTTGCTGGTTGGTAGATAGCCCGTAGACTTGCATTCTCGTCCTGGCGAAGCATCGCCGAGCGGTTAAGTTAACCCTCTGCAATGCAGAGGGCTAAAAGTTTAATCTTTGTGTCGTTGGACATATTTGATTTTCTTTTCTAATTCCTGCTCACTATAACAATATCTTTTATCAAATCCTTTTGTCCACACCTTGTCATTACAGCCGTATTTTCTAAGTACTTTTGTCGCTGCTTTTTTGAATCGGCCGATCGAATAGCCGCATCTTTTACCGATACTTTCAACAACAATATGTACATGATTACTGCATACTGCTATCGCATAAACTTTTTGGCCGATTTCTTCAGCTTCTTTGAGAATTGAGTTTTTGATTATTATGCGAAGACTTTTAGGGATATTTATTTCGTCGTGCTTCAGTAATGCTTTGTTGGATTTTTCTAATTCAGCGTTTGCCGGCAGGATGGTTCCGTTTTTAACATAACCTTTTTTATTGCCTTGCAGCCATGTCCCGTAGGTGGTCCAGGTCGCCATAAATCCAATCATTCTCGCCATATCAATTAATTTACCTGTTAGCCCCTTGCAGTGCAAGGGGTTCTTAATGTTTTGCACCGCAAGGGGTTTTTGATGTTTTGTATTGTTAGCCCCCGGCAACGCCGGGGGTTGTTAAAACCGCAAGGAGTTTTCTTTTTCGTTATTAGCCCCTTGCATTGCAAGGGGTTTATGATGTTATGCATTGCAAGGGGTTCTTGATGCCACATGCCGACGAGGCAATCTCCCCCAATAATCAATATCGAAGATCCGCCTATGGCGGAATCAACAGTCAATTTCTATTTTCTTCTAACAGAAAATCAGTGCCGAAGGGTTTATTTACTTGCTTGCCATTTATTATCTGAGGTATCATAACAATCAAAATTAGTAATTGATTTACAATGGGTGATGCTGAATACATAAAAACAAGGGTAATAAAATGGCTTCTTGATAGCAACTTGTCCTTCGATGCCTCACAAGATGCTATTGGTGCCGAAGTTCTTTTTTCAGCCAATAGAAGACGGGTTGACCTGCTTATCCTTTCACAAAAATTTCATGCATTGGAGATCAAAGGGTATCGTGATGACCCGAGAAAGCTCGAAGGGCAATTAGATGATTATCATAAAACTTTCGATAAGGTATCGGTTATAACAACTCCGAAACATCTCAGCGGAATTACCAAAATCATCAAACCTCATACAGGATTGATTTTATTTGACGGTGATACATTTAAAGTTATAAGACTTGCCAAACAGCGAAAAAGACTGGATAAATATTCATTGTTGATGTTTTTAAGCAAAAATGAACTGAACAGCTTATCAAAGGCAAAAAACAGCAACGATTTTTCAACGGATGAGACAAGAATGCTGATCGCCAAGAGGCTAAGCACAAAAGAGATTCGCGAAGCTGCCTATTCTTCTCTCAAGGGTCGTTATGGTGAACTTTTCAGACTCTTCCTGAATGACACCGGTGGTAATATTATATGGGATGAGCTAAAGGGCCTTTGCGGCCGGATTGATGAACTATATTAGAAGAGATATTCTAAGCGTAATGTGAATATTCATTCTTACTGAAATCCAGAAAGAAGGCGATAGGCCCTGTGGGTAGCCTTGCGCTGCCAACTCTATCTGCTCAATCCCCCAGCAATTACCGATCTTATTCTTTACTTCTTTATATCTTTGATCTTTAATCATCCGTTTGGCAACTCTCGTATAAGCCGCAGCATAGCTTGCTTCGAGCCGGCTCCTCCTTGATCTGTAGTAGAAAATAATATTTTCTGTTGGCATATCAATTCTAGGGACCCATCCCCGGCCACCGGCTTGCAGACTTCTTATGGGATTTATTGTTGCATAATCCCCGTAAATCAATGTTGAATCTATCGCATCATCTACTTTTTTATACAAGAAATCCTCTTCAAGCCCCAAATTTCCTTCTTCCTCCTCGCCAAACTCCGTTGGATTTTTAGGAAACGATGTTGCCGATAAAACTATCTTGCACAGTGATAAACTATCCAAGTTGCTTATCACACTTATAGCTTTTTCAGAATATATGTTAGATTTCTGTTGTGTAATAAACCCTGCATCGATGACACAAATGATTTTATCACCGGATACTGCCTGGCAAATAGCATCAAGATCCTCCTTAAAATCCTCATACTCTAAGGGGAAACGGTAAGCGATATTGTCAAAGTTTTTGCCCAGCGATTCTGCTTGTTTCCTGATCCTTTTATAAAATTCTTCTGCACTATCAACGCCTTCATCGGAAATTTGAATTGCTGGAATTATCTCAGGGAAATTTTCCTTTTGCGAAACCAAAAATTTAATCCAATTTTTATATCCATCACGATTATCATGTAAAGACTCTATCTGTTCGTTGGACAAATTTGGCTCGCCAGTTAAATCTAAAACAAATTGTCTGGCGCCGTATGCTTCTTCCAACCGGTCCAGACGACGGAATATATCTCCGTGTTTTATTTTTTTTGATTTTCTTGACCTGGTCAACTCGAACAGAGGAGTGATGTCGTTTTTCACATCATCGCTGAGATTTTCAAGACCTCTGATTTCTGCGTCGCCAGTTTTAATTATAGGTACATAAACAATATCACTCATATTCCATGTCCTGACATACCCAGATTTTTAGCTCTTATCCTTAAAGCCAGAGTAGAGACTTGAAATACTTTCGCTAACTCATCAACTTTCCTTTTCCCTGACCGCACTTCATCTCTAAACTCTTTTTCGGGCATCAGTATCGCACAGGCAAACTCATTGGCTTGCCATTCTTCTTTGGAGGATTCTCCGCCTCTGAAAAATATCTGGTCTTCGAAAATTTGTTTAAGATGTCTGTGAAGGCAGAAATGTCCCAATTCATGAGCAATCGTATATCTTTGTCGATTTGGGTGATGTTCTTTGTTAACATGCAACACCCAGCAATTATTTTCTTCGTCTTTATAAAAGATGCCGGATAGATCGTCTTTTAGGGAAACATATTCTATGCGAATTCCAAACTTTTCAGCCACTGCCGCCACATCCAACGGAACAGGGTCAAATCCCTGGAGTTTCGCAAACGTCAACAATTTCTCCGGCGTATCAATTAACGCAATATCATTAGGGTCTAAATCGCCGGATGGTGTAAAACGTATTCTTCTAATTATCGCCATTATCTTGCCTCGCTTTGATTTTCATCGCCACGCTCACCATAGCTCTTAATATTGATCTGCTCTTCAAGATATTTTATTCTTTCTTGAATTTCTTCTAACTCCTCAAAGAGTTCGGATATATCGCCTGTGTTTTTAGACTCAATAAACATATCACTGATCTTCTTATCAAGTATTATACCAAAAGATTGTTCTTTTAATGCTTCTCTTGCCATTTCTTCTGTCTGTCTTTTTGAGGTGAAATACACATAAGCAAAACTAAGCACCAGTAAAATACCTATAACACCAAACAGGATTGTTATTATCTGTTGATAAAAAGCTGTTATTTCGCACAAATAAACTTCCGGGCCAACGGTTTTTGCTGTGCTTGTGTTCTGTCCGGTCGTTTTTTCTTGCGCTATTGCTATATTATTCGGTTCTCTCGGCTTGGCCATGCAGAAATATGTCAAGAAAGAACCATATAGCAAAATGATCAAGGCCACGCCTAACCATAATATTAGTCTATTGTTTTTCATTATGACCCCGCTATAATGCCAAATCAGCGACTTTTAGTTTAACTTATTCATCTTGTCCTGTAAATCCTGTATAAATAGACTTCTGACTTCTGCGTTTATTAATCCATGTCCAAAGGAAACCACGAACTATGAACCACGAGAATACAGCATTGAACATCGTTCACAAGCAGTCAAAAAGGAATTATCTAAGCCCCCCACCTTAATAAAATGTTAATTTTTAAAAAGTGATAAATTTTTGTCAATTTCAGCTAAAAAAGCGCGCGCTTTTGTAAATTTTCGGTCACTTTTTGTAAATTTCCACTCATTTTTGCACACTTTTTGACCTGGTTATTATTGACTATATTGCCTAAGCCCCACAGCATGAACCATGAACTGCATTTTTGAATTGATGTTGATTATGACCTCCGAAAAATTGCTAAAAAACACCTATTTTTTAAAATTCCGGATAATTTAAATTTTAACCGTGTTAATCTGGGTATGTAAATTTACTGCAGAGACGAATCTTTTTTGATTACGTTTTCTTTCTGTGTCTTTCGAAATGCGACTAACTTTTCTTGCAGGCTCTTGTCGGTAAGCGCGAGAATTTGCAAAGCAAGAATTGCAGCATTTTTAGCGCCGGCTTTTCCAATAGCCATCGTCGCGACGGGTACGCCGGGGGGCATCTGTATGGTGCTCAATAGCGCATCAATTCCTTCTAATCCGCTGGAAGAGATTAGTGGCACGCCTATAACCGGCAGCATTGTGCGTGCGGCCAAAGCACCAGCCAGGTGTGCAGCCATGCCTGCAGCAGCAATAATGACCTTTATTCCTTTGGCGGCAGCGCTATCTGCGAATTCAGCAGCTATTTGCGGTGTGCGGTGCGCTGAGATTATCTGTACAATCGGCTCGATGCCAAAGTCATGTAATTGCTCGATGCAGCTTTGCATTACGGCCATATCACTTTCCGAGCCCATCACAACGGCCACTGTGGAGGTTTTTTCAGATACCATTTGTTTTTTGCCCCTGGCAGATTAGAATATTCCATAATTTCTGATAAGATTTACAATAGTAATCGTTTCATGCCGTCAGTTCAAGTATATAGGTGTAACAGATGCAGGTAAGGAGGCCGATTGTAGCGGGTCAGTTCTATCCGGGCCAAAAGAGTTTATGCGTGTCGGAGATTAAGGACTGTCTTGAGGCAAGGACACCGCAGCAGCCATTGCCCGAAACGATAGTAGCAGGAATTGTCCCGCACGCAGGCTGGACATTCAGTGGTGACCTTGCAGCAATGGTTTTTTCTGCGGTCAAGCAGCAGCAGGATGAGATTCACACATTCGTAATATTTGGCGCAGCCCACGGCTATTTCGGAAACGCACCAGCAGTTTATGAGACCGGTGCCTGGGAAACACCGCTTGGTGAAATTGACGTCGATCAGGAATTGGCAAAAGCGGTTATAGAAACCGGCGCAGCAATTAGTGATGCACACGCTCATCATTCCGAGCACAGTATTGAGGTGCAGGTTCCGTTCATACAGTATCTTTTTCCGGATGCGAAGATAGTACCGATTTTAACTCCACCCCGTGAGCAAGTTGTGACGTTGGGTGAGAGCATCGGCCAGATAATCAGCCAGCAGAAGGACAAGAGAGTTGTTTGCATCGGTTCAACTGATTTGACGCATTATGGACCGAGCTACGGCTTTGTTCCAATGGGTGTCGGTCCTGGCGGAGTGGAATGGGCGGGCAAAGTAAACGATCAGAAGTTTATTGATTTGGCTTTGAAACTTGACGCGGAAGGTTTATTGAAAAGCGCTGCGGAAAACTGCAATGCCTGTGGTGCCGGAGCTGCTGCCGCGACAGTTGCAGCTGCCAAGGCTCTTGGCAAAACAAAAGGTTTGCTTCTTGCTCAAACCAATAGCAATGAAGTAATGTTGCAAAAGATGGGAAGCGCAAGCCGGGACAGTGTCGGCTATGCGGCCATAGTCTTTTAATTCTTTTTTGTGTTAGACGATATATCAAAAAATTGGGGCAGAAATTTTTTTGACAATACATTGTGTTTGTACTATCAATGCTGTAAACAGCATGTTTACAAGTTTTTTCTGTGTGCAGAGTTGGCTTATTTGGAGTCTGAATGATGGAGCAAAAAATCCAACTTAAGGAAAGTGACATTCCACGTCAATGGTACAACATAGCAGCGGACCTGCCGACGCCTTTGCTTCCGCCTCTTGGCCCGGATGGCAAGCCGGTTACGCCGGATATGTTGGCGCCGGTGTTTCCTATGAATCTGATAGAGCAAGAGGTGAGCGCCGAGCGTTGGATAGATATCCCTGAAGAAGTGCTTGATATCCTATATCGGTGGCGGCCCTCACCTTTGAAAAGAGCTGTCTACCTTGAGAGGCACCTAAAGACGCCGGCACGAATTTACTACAAAGATGAGAGCTACAGCCCGCCGGGAAGCCACAAGCCTAATACGGCTGTTGCCCAGGCCTGGTACAATAAAGAATTCGGCATCAAGAAACTGACCACCGAGACCGGCGCCGGTCAGTGGGGAAGCGCCTTGGCCTTTGCCTGTTGTCTATTAGGGCTTGAGTGCAAGGTATTCATGGTAAGGATTAGCTTCGATCAGAAACCGTTTCGCAAGATTATGATGCAGGTCTGGGGAGCAAACTGCGTTGCCAGCCCGAGCGAGGAGACCAGTGCCGGCCGAAAGGTGCTTGCGGAAATTCCTGATACGCCCGGCAGCCTGGGAATCGCAATAAGCGAGGCAATTGAAGAAGCAGTAACCGACAAATCAGGCAAAACACGTTATTCCTTGGGAAGTGTGCTCAATCATGTGTTATTGCATCAGACAATAATCGGGCTCGAGGCCAAAAAGCAGCTTAAGATTATCGGTGAGAAACTGCCCGATGTGGTCATCGGCTGTGCCGGTGGGGGGAGCAATTTCGCGGGTCTGGCGTTTCCATTTACGGCCGATAAAATCAATGGGGCTGACATAGATATAATACCTGTGGAACCTACTGCCTGTCCGACTATGACACGTGCCCCTTTCCATTATGACTTTGGGGATACTGCTTGTACGACGCCGCTATTGGCGATGTACACACTTGGTCACGCTTTTATTCCGCCGCCGATTCACGCTGGCGGTCTGCGTTATCATGGTATGGCTCCTCTTGTTTGCCAGTGTATTATCGAAGGCCTTTTTAAGCCGCGGTCATACCACCAGAACAAATGTTACGAGTCGGCTTTAACCTGGGTCAAGACAGAGGGGGCAATCTGTGCTCCGGAGACCAGTCACGCGATTGCCGCTGTTATCGACGAGGCCATAAAGGCAAGAGAGCAAGGCAAAGAAAAAGTGATTCTGATGAACTATAGTGGGCACGGGCTTATGGATCTTACGGGCTACGATGCGTATCTGTCAGGAAAACTCCAGGATTACGAGCTTCCCGACGAGGAATTGGCAAAATCCACCAAGGATATTGAAAAGTTGCCAGAAGCCCAAGCAAGAAAAACCGGTAAGTGGTAATTTCTTTTGGGGGCGGAGATATAGCGTTTGTGGAGAGTATTACAAAACGGAATTTGTTGAGCATTTTAAGGAGATACTGAAATGAAGCGAGTAGGGGTGTTTGCTATTGTATTGTTATTGCCAGCGGCAAGTCTTGCACAAGCTGTGGACGGTGAGCTCCATGGGATGATCGATCTGACATATCAGAGTCAGTATGTTTGGCGAGGTTTCGACGTCTATGCGGACACCGGCGCGATCCAGCTCACTATCGACCTGGATTTATTTGCGACGGGCTTTGGACTTAGTGCTCAAGGTCACAGGGCGATTTCAAGCGAATTCGAAGAGATGAAACGTTGGGACTACACATTGTACTACCAGAATAAGCTGTTTGCCGGTGAGCCTTATGCCACTAACTACAGACTTGGCTGGGTCTATTACAACTACTCTGACCACAATCCCGAGGATTTTGATCTGCAGGAACTGCATGGGGTGGTCTCCTTGCCTAATATCTTGGCGGTAAAGGGCTTAGTTCCCAGCTATGTTCTCGTCAAGCTATGGCCGTCCAATAGTAACTCGTTTGTCGGGATGAGGTCCCCGTTTGGCGGCACTGCTTCCGGCTTTGCGCATATATTTATGCTCGATTATGGTTTTAACGTTCCGGGTGTAACGGTTGACACTTCGGAGCAGCGTGTGAATCTGCACTCCGAGCTGGTGTTCAACGACGGCGTCGGTCCTGGCGGGCAATATGTGGAACATGATTGGACAAACGCTGTTTTTGGTGCTTCAACCGATTTCGACCTCGGCAACAGTGTTACATTCACGCCAGCACTATGGTATCAGATAACGATGGATAGATCGGTTAATCCCGACGAGGATGAATTCTGGGCTACCTTGAGTGTGAGGTACACTTTCTGAGTGATTTGCAGATGAACGACAGGGCCGCTCTCTGAAAGATCAGCTATTTTTTGTCTTCGGTCTTCATAAAGGCGGCAAAGCCAACGGTCGGATTCGAACCGACAACCCCTGGTTTACAAAACCAGAGCTCTACCGTTGAGCTACGTTGGCACAAGTTAATGCAGTGTAATTTCCCGTACCCTTATAATTGAGATATGAAAGTTAATTTACTGTAACTGTCGTCGAATTATAACTAAACCCCCTGTGCAGCACAAGACCGGCTCAGCGTCCATCAGGCTTCTTCGTTGAGTTTGATCATTTTTTTCGCCACGTTTAGGACTCTGTCTCGTAGGGCTTTTGGTGTAAGCACCTGGACTTGATCGCCATAGCCAAGTATCCACCAGGTTATTTCGCCTAGACCATCGACGCGGAAATCTACTATAGCTGAGCCGTCGTTATTATATGTAACCTTTTGCGTGCTGTGCCAGCGTACCTCTGCGACGTTTGTAGCGACCTTTGGCAGGAACCTCAGCTTGATATTATAGAGTTGACCTTCCGGTATCATCGACCAGGCTCTACCGAGGTAGTTGTCCAGGACGAAGCTTTCATCTTCCACAAAGCATTTTTCTGAAATATTCAGTTCCTTTATACGGTTGAGCTTGAAAGTTCGTACACTCTTGTGCAGACTGGAATGGCCGACTACATACCACGCCCGGCAGTTATAGAATAGATGATAGGGTGATAATTCAACATCGATCATTTGTCCATCGAACAGAGAGTTGTAACTGATATAGGCCTTACGTTTTTTGAGGATGGCCTGTTGTAGCGGAGCAAAGATACTATCCAGCAGATGCGTTGGCGCTTGGGCAGCGCACTTGGTGGAAATATTTTGTATGGTTGAATTGCAGTAGTGTCTGATCTTGGTCGGCAGATTGTTCTCGATTTTCAAGGCTGCCAGTAGCGCTGCCTTTCTAAACGGCAGTTGTATTTGTTTACTTGCCTCGTGGGCCAGCAAAAGTAAACTGAGCGCCTCCTGCAGATTCAAATCTAACGGGGGCAAAAAGAATTCAGGCTCGATCATATAACGACCTGTCTGGGTATCGTAATGACAGGGCACGCCGATAGCTCGCAGCTCTTTCAGATCCCGAAAGATAGTACGTCGGCTGGTTCCAAAGAGCGTGGATAGATCACTGACAGCATAGCTTTTCCCTGCCTGTAACGTTGTCAGGATTTCAATAAGTCGGCTGATTCTGCTTGGCTTCATGGTGCGCCCTCATAAATTGTGTTCTGTCTTAGGTACTGTGACAGCGCCGGACTTGCTCATTATTAATGTTATGATTGTAGCGAATGTGTTTTTGCTGTCAACCTGATGGCTGGCTTTCAGATGGCCTGGTGTAAGAGAATAGTACTCCAGTCCCGGAGCTGACAACAATCCTTCTTTTGGCCGCCGGTATTAAGCTCAGAACAAAAAACAAAAATATGCGAAGATTTTTTACCTTTAATTAGCCTGCTACGAAAATGTTTTTATTGGACAGTTAGATCTCTCAGAAAACCACTCTTTCCGTGTAGGCTACATATTGTGGCTCGCCCGAAAGATCTTCCGCTATATGGTAGTTTATGTTATAGGGCGTCATTTCAGCTATTGACCGGTTCACTAAAGAAAAAATGTATTACCGGTCGATATTGGTCAGGTTAAGGAGGACTTCTACTGGGTAGATAATAGTTTGTAAGGGTGTGTGCGTATGGATAAAAACGAGTTGATAGAATGCATTTGCGAAATCAACAAAGGAGCCAAACCGGAGTTTCTCACAAACTTCTCCGACGAAGAGCTGAAAGCGTACCTTGAGCATCTGATGGAGTTGGATCTGGAAGAATTGGCCATCTGCAGCTAAGTATATATCAACAAAAAATCCAAACTAAGCGCAAATATCCATCCGCTCAGATCGCAGTATGCTACGTCGCAGGTGATAAAATAAATCTGTCACCTCATGAACCAGACGTGTAACGCAGCTTACACCTTTATCTTGCCTTAGCTTGGCATCCTCTGTGTGCTTGTGCTTCCCAGAGTAGCAAGCGTATCAAAAAGCTCATTCGCCTTCGTCAAGCTGTCCACCGACAATAGATCTACTCAAATCGCTAAGACCACTGCGCCTTTCAGTTTCAGAAGGGGTCGAGTCCTCCTCTTGAGGTGCCAATGACTCAGCCGGCTCGGAAGACTGCTGCGGCCTTGGCGGCCGGCTTTGGTCACCCGATGACTCTGAGAAGAACACCGGAGCCGGCGCCTGATCTGTGGAAACAGGCGCCGTCACAGCAGTGATATTGTTCAACTTGAACCCTACAAGTGTGGGAATCATATCGCTGGGGACATAAAACGCAAAATCTATCCATTTTACCCTGTCATTAAAGGAATCGCTTGGAATTGTTATCTTGTCATTTAATTTTTTTTGCTGCAATCGACCTGCTGCCTTGATGTACCCAATTGGATAGACACTATATCCTTTCCCGGTAAGTGGGTTTTTGGCATAGCCTGTTGGCTTACAAATTAATCGTAACTGAGACAGCGAAAACTTGCCGGCATCCCGTATCGCTTTTTTACTTATTCCAACGCGTACGATGACAAGGTTATAGCCAGCTTTAAGCGGTAAAGGTTTGCCCTCAGAGTCCTTTATGTTTTCCGGAGCAAACCAGGAGGCATTTTTATTCGGTACCTCTATTGCTTCAGAGCTTGTCATTATTGTTATGTCGTCGGAGATAGTGTGGCGATTCAAATAGATTTGGTCCAGAAATCTCGGATGTAAAGCTGCAAAGCTCTTTTTACCGCTTAGGCTGCCGCTGCTTATTATATTGAACCATCCGGTCACAAAGCCGTCAGTATTGAGCAGGACCTTGCTGGGCTTTTCGGCATCCGGGTTTCTCTGGTCAAAGCGTTGGTAAGGGTATTTATTCGGCAGTGGCGCTATGTCAGCAGCTACAAGCAGAACGCCCGACGTGAGCAGTCCTAAGATAATTCCAAAGCCGACACGGCCGATGCGCTCGGGCATAAGTCCAAGGTACACCTTTTGACGATTTAGCTGGGCAGCAATCGTCTGCAGAACAGCAAAAGTTAAAACGAACAACAGTATAAAACACAACGATTGAGCCCAGGTTGCCAGGGAGGGAGAGTACCTGATAAGCAATCTTGCCAAGGCTTCAAAATATCCAAATCCAACCACAATCGCACAAACAACAATTATTATTGTGGTAAACGCCTTAACAAGTGTACCTTTCAGGTACTGATAGGCGGCACAGCCCAGAATAACAATCGCTACAAACAAGTTGGCCATTGTAATGTCTCCGATTTAGAAAAAAGCCCAGGTAGCCACATGGAGGACAAGAGCACCTTATTCTTCTGACACTTTACTTTCGCTTCGTCTTTTCGATGATGAAAGCACCCTGAGCATTTCATTTATTGCGGTTGTTCCCGCAATGACTTTTCTAAGAGCCTGTTCCTGCAAATAACGCATTTTAGTGCGTCTGAATTGCGTGCCGATTTCCGGCAATGACTTCGACGTCTTTATAGCTTCTCTCAACTCATTATCTATTATGATCATTTCAAAGACACCGGTCCTGCCGACAAAGCCTGTTCCCTGGCAGTGGGTACAAGTTGAGGCCTTACCACGTTTGTCATATACGACTTTTCCAGGTCGATAAAGCACCTTTGCTTTATCCGCAGGAAGGTTGAATTTTCTCAGGAGCTCCTTATTTGGCGAGTATGCTTGTTTGCATTCGTTGCAGAGCTTTCGAAGCAACCTTTGGCAACTTATTCCCAAAAGGGTCTCAGCGATAATTTCTCTATCTCCGACTAATTTTATCCATCTGCCGAGTGCCTGTATCACACTATTCGCTTCGAGTGTCAGATATACAGTTTTGCTGTCTTTAGCGGCTGCACAGGCAATCTTGGCAGACTCACTATCCTCGCAGTCGGCAACACCGACTATATCCGATCCCATTCTCACTACTGCTGCCAGCTTCTTGGCATAAGTAGTTGTGCCGGTGTCACTGAGAGTGAAGATGTTTTGAGTTATGTTCTGCAGTTCAGCCGATGGTCGCTTCTCAAGCGTATTTATACTATTAAGAAAAGCGTCGTGATTTCGGAGCAACGCATAAAACGTCGTGGTAACACCGCTTTTCTTTGGGCCGGCTATAATGAACAGACCCTGTTTGGTCTGACGAAATCCATTTAGCTGCTCGTATTGATTGGGCGTTAAGCCCAGATCATTAAGCCGAACTATACTCTGTTTCGTTATTTGTTTTAGCTTAACCTGCTCTCCGGCAGTTGAGCCAGCAGTGATTACTTCCCAGTCGGTATTCTCCTTATTTTGGCTGGTCCTGAACTTACCTTTTTGGGGTTTCCGTTTTTCCTCGATGTCCAAATTAGCAAGCTGCTTCAAAAAGCGAATCAAATACTCCATTTGGTCCTTTGGCATTACCGGCTGTTTCAGTGCTGCTCCATCAACATAGTAGGCGACATCATAATTCTGTGGTGTCGGGGAAAAGATAATGGAGCTTGCTCTTCGCCATATTGCATCGGTTAAAACCTCGTAAGCTATCCTATAGCCGAAGAAATCAGTCGTTCTGGGTTCCGGTAAAGGCACTTCGTTGTTGTTGGACGTGATAAAAAGAAAATCCTTGAGGGCATCAAGCTTCTTTGTCTTACTGAACATTCCTTTGATATGCTCGGTGGTTAAAACTCGGTCAAAATCCAGAACCCTGGTGTTGCGGTGTTTCACATAAGCCAATGAAGTTACACCCACTGCTATCGCGTAAAGCAGCATACCGACGATGAAAATTGGAATGAGCAGCCAAATAATCAGCGCTGCTGCCCCTGCGCCGAGAATAAGACCGGTCCAAAACGTTACTTTTGTTTCTGTCGCCTTGGAGTCGCTATAAACCCAGTTTAGTATCGGCAACCATGAGAGAAACAATATCAAGAAGACCACAAATTTGACTATAGAAACATAGCCGCCGTATTCGATGGTCATTAGAATTGGATTCGGCATAAGGTGCTCCGTTACGAAACTCAAAGAATCCTTATAAAATACCTTCGGCGGTCGTTCTTATGCCCTTTAGTGCCATTTTAAGCTCTTCCATGTTTGGTGCATATTTATATGCATCCTTGGGGTCCACAGAACCATTTTTGACCAGCTCACAAAGGTTATCGGTAAGATTCTGCATGCCTTCTCGCTGAGAACTGCGTATGACACTGGGAAGATCGGACTCGCGGCCTTCGGATATCAGTTTTCTAACGGATGGATTTGCAAGAAGAATCTCCACCGCAGGTATCCTGTCAACACCCTCTTTTATACTCGGCAGTAATACCTGGCTTATAATAGCTCTGATTGCGATACTTAGTGTCTGTCTGACAAGGTCACGTTCATCTTGTGGGAACAGATCCAATAGCCTGTGTATAGCTTGGGAGGCGTTTGCAGAGTGCATTGTTCCAAAGACAAGATGTCCGGTCTCAGCGGCTCTCATCCCTGCTGCAACAGTCTTTGTGTCTCTCATCTCGCCAATGAAAACAACGTCGGGATCCTGCCGCATCAGATACGTCAAGGCCTGTTCATAATCCGGCACGTCAATGCCTACCTCTCTCTGAGACACCATGGCCTCGTTGTCCTTGTACAGGTACTCGATAGGGTCCTCGATTGTAATAATGTGACAGGACCGCGTTCGTGTTACGTGGTCTATCATTGATGCTATTGTAGTAGTTTTACCGCAACCAGTTGGCCCTACTACGAGTACGAGTCCTTGATTACTATCTGCTATCTTTTCGAGCACTGGTGGCAGGTGAAGGCTTTCAAATGATGGTACGTATGTACTGACCCTTCTTGCTGAAAGGCTGATCGAGCCTCGTTGTCGAAATATGTTTACTCTGAAACGATGCTCTTGCTCAATTTCGTAGGCAAAGTCCAGAGTGCCGTTTTTGAGAAATGACTCTTTTTGAGCTGGACTTAATATCTCAAAGACCATTTCTTCCATTTTTTCTGCGGTGAGCGCTTCTCCGGTGGTGTTCTTCAACTGGCCGAAGAGACGCAGTTTGGGAGGCTGTCCGACCTTCAGGTGCAGGTCATTTGCATTAGTTTTAATGGAAGCCCTGAAGAACCTGTTTAACTGGGGTTCAGGATCAAAGTTTGTGTTTGTGTCAACAGGTTGCTCCGGGACCATAATCTTTGGTGACTCCAAAATCTATAAACCAGCTACGTCTCCGCAAGCTGGCTTTTACTGCTTTGGGTTTTAATCCCAAGGATTTACCGAGAAAAACCTCTATCGATTGTATTATATGGTGCCGTCTTACACATTGTCAAGCTGGACGCAGTATAGCAGTGAGAACCTAAACAATCCCACATTCAAAATACTCTTGGCTTTATCCTTCCGCCATAAAAGCACCAGACTAAACATATCTGCCCTACTATGGCTTAACCTGTCAAATTAGCGCTCATATTTCACAGAGCAGCCATAAGGTTCTATCTTCGGAAGACTGACGGGTTTTCCTGTGGTCAGTTCCGCTAGAGCCTCATTCACATAATTCATTACGCCATTCTTTTTCCTACCCAGAGGGGAATCGTCTATAGCCCCATCGTAAGCGATATAACCGTTGCGATCTATGATGAATACATGTGGTGTTGTTCGTGCACGGTATTCCCGGCCCACCTTGCCAGACCTGTCATCAAGTATCGGGAAGGGCAAGCTGTGCTCTCGGGCAAATTCCAAGTTCTGCTCCGGCGTTGTATGGCTCGTACTATTTATGGCAAGCCAGACAACCTTTTTATTCTTATACTTGTTTGCAAGGTTGACCATCGTGCTGGCCTTATCATAGTGGTATCTTGAAAATGGACACTCAAGATTAAACCACTCAAGAACAACAACCTTGCCCTTGTAGTCAGAAAGACTAACGGTTTTGTCATCAAACGTTTTAAGAGTAAAATCCGGTGCTTTGCGGGTGGGTTTTACAGCTTCTGCATTTCTTATTACCCGCTGTTCGTACGACTTTTGCAGCCTTTGGAGTCTTTGCTGAAGTATCTGCAGTTTATCTTCAAAAGCTTGCTGGTACTTACTGATAAGGTATTCTATGCCCTCGATGGTCTTAATGGCACCGTCTTTCTTTGCCAGCTCACGAATAACTGTAAGCTCAACCATGAATTGCCCACGTTCTGCCTTCAGTTTTTCGATTTCAGCTTCGAGCATTTTGAGTTGCTGCTCGGTATCCCTACCACGGTCTCTGGCTCCATATCTCTCACGCAGCCAGATTCTAAAAGCCTGGCGTTCCTGCTCAGATAAAGATTGCCATCTTTGTTGAGTCTCAAAATCAGCATCCTGGCCGAAAACAGTCAGGCATGCAGAAAGAACCATCAAGATAATGGTTGCTGAGGTTAGGTATCGTTTCATAATGCTATCCTCCTGAAAAGCTAAATCTTCACAGTTAAATCTGCCGAACGTGCACGTAAATACATAAGCTTTTACTGTATGAGCCCAAAAATGTTCAATAATCACAAGTAATATACAGGGCCTTCAGAATGAGCTTTCGCTCATATCATGGATTGTGATTATCAAGGGCACGTCTGACTTCCATCAGGAAGTCAGAGATTTCCTCAAGCATTTTTTCTTTGTTGCCCAGATTATTCTCAATTAACTCTACAAGCCTTGAACCGATTATCACGCCGTCCGCTCCTGCTTGAGCAACTGTGACAGCATGCTCAGGTTTGCTAATTCCAAAACCCACACAGACAGGAATATTTGTTAGCCGCTTCAATTGGCCGACCATCCCTCCAACCATATCGGAAAGTTCATCTCTGCTGCCGGTGACACCGAGCAGCGAGACAGCGTAAATAAAGCCAGTCGTTTTTGATGCTATAAGCTTCATGCGTTCGTCTGCCGTGTTGGGCGTGACCATAAATACAGTATCAAGACCTGCTGATGCTGCAGGGCCGGTAATTTCTTCTGCGTCGTCAATGCTAAGATCTGCTATCAACACGCTATTGACACCGGCCTGATGAAAATCAAGAAAAAACTTTTCGATTGGGTACTGGTAAACAAGGTTGTAGTACATCAAAAGGCCAATAGGAATATCCTTATAGTCCTTGACCTTGCGAATAAACTCCAATGCCATTTTCACATTCATCCCACTTCTAAGCGAGCGAATATCCGCTTTTTGGATGGTCGGACCATCTGCAATAGGGTCAGAAAAAGGAATTCCCAACTCCAGAACATCGGCGCCTGCATCGATGGCGGTTTTTACGATCCGCAAACTCATATCGAAATCCGGGTCGCCGATTACAAAGAAAGGTATCAGTGCAGTACGCTTCTTTTCTGCCAATTCGGAAAAAACTTCTTTGTATGTTCTCATAATTCCTCTGCGTTGCTTAACAGTAGCCATTAATGTGTTAATGGTCTGCGTTTTTCGACAATTCCGACATCTTTGTCACCTCGTCCGGAGAGATTTACAACCGTTATTGTTTCAGGATCGAGTTTGCCCTTAAGGCTCATCAGATAAGCCAAAGCGTGCGCGCTTTCCAACGCCGGTAGTATTCCCTCGGTTTTACTAAGCAACTCGAAAGCGTCGAGAACTTCGTCATCTTCGACGGCAACATATTCTGCTCTTTTGGTATCTTTGAGCAGGCAGTGTTCCGGACCCACAGCGGGGTAGTCAAGGCCGGCACTTACGGATTCCGTTTCATAGACTTGGCCCTCATTGTCCTGCAATAGATACGCCTTGGCGCCGTGGAGGATGCCGATTCTACCGGCGACAAGGCTCGCAGCGTGTTTGCCGCTGCTCAAACTTCTACCGCCCGCTTCAACACCAATTAGTCTGACATCTTTATCATCCAAAAATTCTGCGAATATACCAATCGCATTGCTGCCGCCACCAACGCAAGCTATTACGATATCCGGGAACCTGCCAAACTGTTCAAGACATTGTTGCTTGGTTTCCCTTCCGATACAGCTTTGAAAGTGTTTGACAATCGTGGGATAGGGGTGAGGTCCGCAGGCCGAGCCGAAAAGATAAAATGTATCCGTCACATGAGCCGTCCAATAACGAAGAGCATCGTTGATGGCGTCTTTTAATGTTCCGGTTCCGCCTTCGACAGGTATGACCTCGGCACCGCAAAGTTTCATTTTGTGAACGTTGACGCTTTGGCGTTCGATGTCGGTGACGCCCATAAAGATTTTTGTTTCCATGCCGAAAAAGGCGCCAATCATTGCGGTAGCCAAGCCGTGCTGGCCCGCACCGGTCTCTGCTATGAGCTTGGTTTTGCCCATAAATTTAGCTAAGAGCCCTTGTCCGAGTGTATTATTGCCTTTGTGAGCACCACCGTGCAGGAGGTCTTCGCGTTTTAGGTACACTTTAAAACCGACATATTCGCTGAATCTTCTTGCATAATATAGCGGAGTTGGCCTGCCATTGTAGTCTTTGGAAAGCTGCGCCAATTCAGTTACAAAACGCTCATCCTGATAAAAGCGATAAAAGGCTTCTTCTAATTCCTCCAACACCGGTATTAAAACTTCCGGAACATAGAAGCCGCCATAGTCTCCGAATCTTCCTTTGTATTTCATATGTTCCTCGTTTCTCGATACTGGATACTTGCTACTCGTCGAAAATCGAACATCAAGAATCGAGTATCAAGCAATTATTAACCTCTTAAATGTCGTATGCTCTCAAATAATTTTTTCATTTTCTTATGGTCTTTTTTACCAGGCTCAGCCTCGATACCGCTGCAGACATCAATTCCATAGACACCCAATTCGACTGCTTTTGGGGCGTTATCCGGATTTATACCGCCTGCAAGAAAAACACGTTTGCCGATGTGACCTATAATATTCCAATCAAAGGTAAGGCCCGTGCCACCATATTTGTGGGGGTCAAACGCATCCAGCAGAATCGCATCAGTAAAATAATATTCCGCTTTTTCGATATCTGCCTCGTTCTTTACCCTCAGAGCCTTCATGGTTTTAACATTGTCGGAAGTAAGCGATCGGCAAAATTCCGGACTTTCATCGCCGTGTAGCTGCACCCAGTTCAAAGGACACTGACCTATTGTCCCGCGGATTTCATCGAGCGAAGCATTTACAAATACGCCGACAACATCTATAAAAGCCGGCAATTTGCTTATTATCTGCGTTGTCTGTTGAAGAGTTACAAATCGCGAGCTTTTCGGGTAGAAATTAAAGCCCAGCAGATCAGCACCCATATCAATGGCTGCTGCAGCGTCGTCATAGTTAGTAATGCCGCATATTTTGACCTTCACTATCAGCATTTGCGTTACTTATGCTTTATTCGAGACGTCAATCAGCTTTTTTAGGCAGACCATAGCTGTACCGTCACTGACCGAAGTCTCAGCCATTTTAATTGCTGTTTCGAAGTCATCCGCCATATCAGCCACAATTATCGCAGCGGCGGCGTTTAGAACGACAATGTCTCTTTTTGGCCCTGTTTCTTTGCCGGAAAGTATGTCACGAATAATACCGGCATTAGTTATCACGTCACCAGTTTTCAATTCGTCAATAGAGGTGCTGGAAATACCGTAATCGGCAGGGTCAAGTTCGGTGGATATGATCTTGCCATTACTCAGTTGTCTGATTTTTGTGGTCCCCAGTGTACTTATCTCATCCATGCCTTGACCGTGAACTACCATTGCCTTTTTTACGCCGAGCATTTTAAGGGCCTCGGCAATTCTATCCATAAGGCCTTCCTCTGCTACCCCCATAACCTGTGCATTGACGCCGGCGGGATTAGCCAAAGGGCCGAGGATGTTAAAAGCTGTTCTAAAATCAAGACTCTTTCTGATCGGCTGTACGAATTTCATCGCGGGATGAAACTTCGGCGCAAACATAAAGCCGATATGAGCCTGCCGGATGCACTCTGCCACAACGTCAGGGCCCGGGTCGATATTTACGCCAAGTTCTTCGAGCACATCTGCCGAGCCGCACTTGCTGGTAATGCCGCGATTGCCATGTTTGGCCACATAGGCACCGGCACCGGCTGCCACAAATGCTGCGGCAGTCGAAACGTTAAAAGTCTTGACGGTCGCTCCGCCTGTACCACATGTATCAATAAGATTTTTGACGTTGACCTTTACCGGCACAGCGTGCTGCCGTAGTGACTGAGCAAGGCCTGCTATCTCCGAGGGCGTTGCACGCTTCATTCGCATCATTGCCAGAAATGCGGCAATCTGAACATCGGAAACTTGACCCTCAAATATCGTATCCTGTAGGGCCTTTGCCTGCTCGAATGTCAGGTCTTTGCCATCCAATATTATTTCCAGGTATTCAGTTATCGTTGCCATAGATTATCTCCCTACTTTTTGTTTGTTTTCTAAGGCAATTGACAGAATATTTTCGATTATCTTTCCACCTGCCGGTGTCAGGATACTTTCAGGATGAAACTGCACACCGAATATCGGCAGGTTCTTGTGCTGAACGCCCATTACGATTCCTTCAAATTCGGCAGTCTTTTCAAGACAGTCCGGTATTTCAACTGCAACCAGGCTGTGATAGCGACCAGCCTGTAGAGGATTTTCGATGCCGACAAAGATTCCCTTTTCGTTATGTGTGACCCTGGATGGCTTTCCATGCATCGGTTCCGGGGCGTGCCTAATTTTGCCGCCGAAATATTGAATAATTACCTGATGACCCAGGCACACGCCAAGCGTTGGTAGTTTATCCTTAAAGTAGCCGACGGCTTCGAGCGAGACACCTGCAGTGTCCGGCGTGCCGGGTCCCGGTGAAATCACAAGCAAATCCGGGTCAAATTGCTCAGCTACTGTTTTTAGTTCTTCAATCTCGGTATCGGCTCGGTAAACTTTGGCCCGGCAATTACGCTTGCAGAAGTCGTCAACGAGATTATAGGTAAACGAATCAAAATTGTCGATGAACAGAACCTTCTTATCTTCCATAAGCTTTATCCTCCGCTTTTACGTTCCACGAATTGCCCGCATACACGAGCCGGCTTTGTGCTCGGTTTCTTCAAATTCTGTTTTAGGAACACTATCGTGTACGATGCCTGCGCCGACACGAATATAAGCTGTGTGATCTTTGACCTGCAGGCTCCGTATCGTGATACAACTATCGAATTGGCCGTCAATGGTAAGGTACATAACTGCGCCGCCGTAGTAGCCGCGTTTGTTCTTCTCTAATTGCCGGATAATCTTCATCGCCTCTATCTTCGGAGCGCCCGTAAGCGTGCCCATATTCATTGTAGCCAGATATGCGCTTAGCGCATCAAGTCCACTTGCAAGTGTACCTTTTACGTTGCTTACTAAATGCTGGACCGATTCATATTTCTCAGCTATCAGTAATTCTGTGACGATTCGAGTACCGGGTTCAGCAACGCGTGCGATGTCGTTTCTGGCTAGGTCCACTAACATCATGTGCTCAGCCAATTCTTTTCGGTCGAGCTTTAGCTCAGCCTCGTATCTAAAGTCAACGTCCACGTCAATTTTACCAGCCACTTTGCCCCTTGGTTTTGTGCCGGCAATCGGCCTTATCTCAACGTTGCGTTTCTCGGTACCGCTTACACGTAGATTCAGCTCAGGGCTCGAACCCATAAGTATCGTATTCGGCGTATTAAGATAGAACATGTATGGTGATGGATTTAGCTTGCGCAACCTCTTGTAAATATCAAGTGGCCCGTCCTGACATGGAACGACCTTTGTTCTGCTTAGGACAACCTGGAAAATGTCGCCATCTACGATGTGCTGCTTGGCGGTTCTGACCATTTGCTCGTACTCCGGCTGGTCGGTATCCGTGGAGTCCGGCGCTGATGAGGGAGTAAAGCTTCGTCTTTTCGGGGCATCAAACCTTGCGATATTAAAATAATAATCAAAGCAGCTCTGCGCTTCGGCGATTGCGGCCTCACGGTCGCCGTCTGTAATAACGCAATTGACAATCACATAACCTTTGCCGTGCTCATGGTCCATCAGAAAGATATTATCGGCAAAATACAACTCGTAATCGGGATTGCCTAACAAATCCTCTTTGTTCGGAGGCAGCTTTTCAAACTGGTCAATGAAATCGTAGCTCAATGCACCCAGCAGTCCACATGTTATGCGAAAGGGCTTGCTCGCCAGGCGAAAGGTAAAAGCGACTGCTCGCAGTACGTCCATCTGGTTTGTAGTTTTCAGGCGAGTCTGCTCGTCAACAAGATGGGCTTGTTGTTTTATCCGCCCAGTTATTGACTCGGGTCCGAAATCGACGGATTCACAGAAGGCAAATCTGTCTTGCTGCTCGGCCAGATATTGCAGGATACGTTTACCGGTACTGCTCAGGGCTTTTATGGTAAAGTCTGAACCTGTGCCGGTCAGATACAGAGCTGGTCTGGTGGTTCCGAAAGTAAGCGGATGCGTTCCTGCAAGATATTCTCTGGACTCGAACAGGCAGCAGTTTTTCGCCCGGCCGTAATCGCTTAATTTTGCGAAGAAATCGACGGGATCGCCCATATCGATTTGCTTGACTATCGGCACAATCTGCCCCGGTTCAGCATTATGAATTATCTGCCTGTAATCTTCCATACTCTTATCCTTATCGGAAATTTCTAATCGTAAATTGCTCAAAACACAAACAAAAAACGCAGCCTGCTGCTTTTCAACAGGCTGCGTTTTCTAAAAACTCTACCGAATTCTTTTACAGCAAATCACCGCTGCCTGCTGGTATTATCCTGCAGGCCACCACCAGTTAACGGTATTTATACGGTTAATTTGCCTCATAGAACAGATATTAAACCATCTTTGCTCAATTTAGTCAAGTAAAATCAAAGAAAATTTGTACTCATACCAATCATAAAAAGTATATGTGCTTATTCGTGTCATTTCGAGCGAGCCGTAAGAGCCTGCCCTGAGCGTAGTCGAAGGGCGAGTCGAGAAATCTATTTGAATAGATTTCTCCACTACGCCCCAGTGCTTTCTTGCGAAAGCAAGAACAGGGACTTCGGTCGAAAGGACATAAGCGCAAATTTTAATCACAATTGGCATAATCCAACGACAGGTAACCCCCATGCTTTCTTGCGTGCCTCCCCCGAGTCTTCTGTCCTGCTGCCTCGACTTGCGTCGAGAGACGCAGAGGCAGTCGAAGACAGAATCGGGGGCAGGCGAAAGCAAGAATGGGGGCTAAATACAGGAATCTATCCGGTTTGGCCGGCTTCAGCCTTGGCCCGTGCCAATTGGTCTACCGCGACCGCTGCGATGATAATTGCTCCAATCACTATTAGCTGAACATTCGTTGATATGCCCAGTAATGTACAGCCGTTTCGCAAAAAGCTTATCAGTAGAGTCCCAATTATAGTGCCGGTTATGCTGCCTCTGCCCCCAGCGAGACTGGCGCCTCCAATTACAACCGATGCGATAATATCAAGCTCAAGAGCGATGCCGGCTGTTGGCTGAGCCGAGACAGTTCGGCTGGTCGCAATCATCGCCGCTATACCTACAAAAAGTCCCGTTAGGGTATAGATGTAGATAAGATTGCGGTCAACATTTACACCGGCATGGAAAGCCGCCTCGCGATTCGAGCCAATAGCGTAAGTATACCGTCCAAATCGAGTATATCTCAGAAGAAAACTTGCTATTGCCACAATAACGGCAAATATCACCACAGAGACAGGGATGCCCATAACCACCCCGCTGCCAAGATATTTATAACTCGGCACATTGTATGGCTGACCGGCATTCATCACATAGGATATGCCGCGAAAAGCACTCATAGTACCCAGTGTAACTATGAACGGCGGCAGCTTGAGTTTTGTGATGAGTACTCCATTTAACAAACCGCAAACTAATCCAGCCACAATCCCAACAAGGGTACCAAAGACAAGAGCCCCTTCCTGCGGAACCATTCCACCGATGGCAATCATTGCGTACGCGCCCGTCATACCCGAAAGAGCCAGCATCGACCCTACCGAAAGATCTATTCCGGCTGATATGATGACTGATGTCATACCCAAGGCGATGATGCCATTGACACTTGAGCGACGAAGTACGTTCATGAAGTTATTTAATGTCAGGAATGTATCCGGCTCATAAGCCGACAGAAAACAGATTATCAGTATCAGACTACCGAAGGGCAACAACTGCCTCATAAACCTGCTCATTTAATTTACCTCCACCGCTGCCAGATGCATAACTTGCTCTTGTGTAGTCTTGCTGGTCTTTAGATTCCCGACAAGTTGCCCCCGACGCATTACTAATATCCGGTCCGCTATCCCGAACAATTCGGGCAGCTCGGAAGAAATAAACAATATGGCTTTACCCTGCTCGGCGAGTTGATTAAGAAGTGTGTATACTTCCTTTTTCGCCCCCACGTCGATGCCACGTGTGGGTTCGTCAAAAATCATAAATTTAGAATTGGCCAACAACCAGCGGGCGATGAGAATCTTCTGCTGATTGCCGCCGGATAAAGAGTCCACGGGCGCCTGTGGCCCCAACCACTTGATTCCGATGCGTTCTGCCATATCCTCCGCGATTTTGTTTTCCCTGGTCGGCCTAATTATGTTCTTCATTCCGATCGCGGCAAGGTTCGGCAGCGTAATATTCCAGGTGCAAGGAAGCTGTAAACACAACCCGGTTCGTTTACGGTCTTCAGTAAGAAACGCGATGTTATTAGCTATGGCATCAGTCGGCGAAGTAATGTTCCGCAACTCGTTGTCGATGGTGATCGTTCCTGATGTTTTCTTTTGTACGCCGAATATTGCACCGGCAACATCGGTTCTGCCTGCACCCACCAGGCCGGCCATACCGACAATTTCGCCGGAACGAATATCAAAAGAAATGTCGTTGATTCGTCCATCTGATGACAGATGCTCGACCTTCACACAAACCTCACCGATTTTAACGTCACGGGCCGGAAAGAATTCCTTCAGTTCGCGACCAACCATGTAGCTGATTATTTGAGCAATGTCCAGCTTTGTAACTAACTCGGAATGAACGACCCTGCCGTCACGCAAAACGGTTACTTCGTCAGCTAAACCAATTATCTCTTCCAGCCGATGCGATATATAAATGATAGAAATGCCCTGATCACGCAGGTGTCTTACCACCTCGAAGAGACGCTCGGCACCACTCTCAGAAAGGGTTGAAGTCGGCTCGTCCATCACAATAATTGAGGCATTACGTATCAGGGCCTTGAGAATTTCTACAATCTGGCAGTCCCCAATCGAAAGATTCTCAACAGCAGCCTTTGGGTCAATCTCAAAATTTAATCTTTTGGCCAATTCCACGGTTTTACTGACCATGGCTTTGTAGTCAACAGTAAATGGCAGCGGTCCCGCTGGTTCATTACCGAGAAAGACATTCTCTGCCACGGTCAAATGCTCAGCAAGGTCGAGCTCCTGGTAGATCATCGAGACGCCGGCCGTTAGGGCCTGTTCCGGCTTGTCAAATGTGCAGGGTCGGCCGTGAATTTCAATTGAACCGGTGTCCTGCTTATACACACCGGAAAGGATTTTCATTAATGTTGATTTGCCAGCCCCATTTTCACCAACAAGCGCATGTACCGTCCCGGACCGAACAGTAAAACTGACATCTGAAAGCGCCTGAACGGTACCGAATCTTTTTGATATCCCTGTCATCTGCAAAGTGATACTGCTATGAAGGGATTTGTTTTTCCGACTTGCCTGTGTCATCGCAGATTAAGCAGTTCCTTGATCTCAGGTTGCTCCAAACGCTCTCTTGTTACCAGTTCAACACCAGTATCGATGCGTTTGGGAACCTCTTTGCCATCGAGCTTTGCGATTATGGTTTTAACTCCCTCATAACCCATTTTGAATGGATTTTGCACTACAAGTGAATCAATAATCCCTGCCTTGAGACCATTAACCAGTGCCTCTTCTGCGTCAAAGCCAACCATCTTTATCTCTTTGCGTCCCTGGCTTTGCAGCGCTTGCATTGCCCCAACCGCGGTTGACGCATTACACGCATAGAGACCGTCAAGCTCGGTATTCTTTGTAAGCATATCCTCTGTAGCTTGAAGCGCTGTCTCAACTGTAGCCATTCCATATTGGTCATCCACAATGTCGATATCAGGAAACTCTTCTTTAATGGTATCGATAAAACCATTTTCCCGATTAGTTGTCGAGGCTGAGTTAGGCACATATCTGACAACTGTCACTCTGCCTTTGTTGTTAAGAATTCTTCCCATTCGTCTTGCTGCAATCACGCCACCTTTGTAATTATCCGTGGCCACAAATGAAACTATCTTGTCCGTATCGATAGCCGAGTCAATAATCACACAGGGTATATTGTTTTCAAACATTTTTACCACTGAAGGAACCAGTGCTTTTCTATCGAGCGGTGCAAGAACAATACCCGACACTCTCTGCACAATAAAGTCTTCTATGATTTGTATCTGTTCCTCGCGGTCGGTTTCAAGCTTCGGGCCGTTCCAGAAGATCTTAACGCCAGTCTCTTCACCGGCCTTCTCCGCACCGGCACGGACCGACTGCCAGAAAATATGTGTCGTTCCTTTGGGAATCACAGCAATTCGACGTTCGCCCTCACTTCTACCTTTCCGTGCAATCCCCATCGAAATAAAAACTATCGCTACAACAACAAGAGCAATTACTCCTAAGGCCTTTTTCATAATTTGTACTCCGTCAGTTAATGATTAACGCCGGATCTATACTGTGAATATTTGTTCTTATCGGCATAGGCCGGCCAATTTACGGCTCTTCGACGATAGCGGAAATTTGATACCGGCTAGAGTATACCAACTGGAACGTGGATTACAAGGCGTGGCCGGTACAATGCATTTGTTGGCGTAACTAAGCCGAGAATTTTGTTTTTTTCTGGAGAAAGCACAGTGTAGCTGTTGACGTGGAGGCGAGGTTGGCTTAGTATATGGGCCCGGTTGGATATTGCACTGCCGGGTAATCCTGCCTTGCAGTGGAGTTTTCCCTTTTTGACAATTAGTTTCGGTCTTAATTTGTATACGGCTTTGTCGGCCCAGATTTGAGGCAGCAGTGAGGGTTTTAGTAGCTATACCAGCTCGTTACGGTTCGACCAGATTTGCCGGCAAAGTTCTCGCTAAAGATACAGGCAAATTCCTTATCCAGCATACCTACGAGCAGGCCTGCCGCGCCAAATTGCCGGAAAAAGTCATTATCGCAGCGGACGACCAACGGATTGTAGATGCCGTTAGAACATTTGGAGCTGAGTGCATTCTCACCTCGCATGAGCACCAAAGCGGCACCGACCGCATCGCAGAGGCAGTCGTTGATATGGATGTTGAGATTGTCGTGAACTTACAGGCCGATGAGCCTGAGATTGATCCGAATAACATCGACCGTGTAGCTGAGCTTTTACTGACGAATCAAAACTTCCAAATGTCAACGCTTGCTGCACCCTTTCAAACCGCAGAACAGATCGCAGATCCTAATATTGTAAAAGTGATAATATCCTATTTTGCTGATGATACGAGTCACAAGTCACGAGCCACGAGCCACGAGTTCGGTCGAGCGATTTACTTTTCGCGTTGTCCGATCCCGTACGACAGAGGAAAATCCGGCATCAGAAAAGTGGAGCAACACTTACGGCACATTGGAATTTACGCTTATCGCAAGGAGTTTCTGCTCAAGATAACTTCCTTGCCGCAGACGCCTTTGGAAAAAATTGAGAAACTTGAGCAATTGCGTGCGATTGAAAATGGCTTTGATATTTTAGTTGGAAAGGTAAACCACACCTGCGACGGAATCGACACACCGCAGCAATACGCCGAGTTTGTCAAAAGATATAAAAAAACCGCCGAGGGCACAGAAAATATTTATGTTTAGCCCCGCAATTTATTGCGGGGTTGTCATTCCCGTGAAAACGGGAATCCAGAAAGATGACGAAGGACTATTTCGTATATATCCTGGCAAGCAGAAGAAACGGGACTTTGTATACCGGTATAACTAATAACCTCTTACAAAGGGTATATCAGTATAAGGAACGATTAGTGCCAGGTTTCACTCGTAAGTATAACGTTCATATGCTTGTTTATTATGAGAAGTATTCCGACATCTATAGCGCAATCAAAAGAGAAAAGCGGCTGAAGAAATGGAACCGAAAATGGAAAATTAATCTAATCGAGTCGGTCAACCCTGATAGGAAGGATTTGTATAATGGATTACATACAGTTGGCGTTGGATCAACTGGTAAGAGTTTGGATTCCGCAACAAGTGCGGAATGACAAAACCGTTTTGCGTAGAGTGTTTTTAATGTCATTCCTGTTTATGAAAGATATAAGTTTGTCCTTACCGCAAAGGATTGGGGCGATAACATTGTCGTTCCCGCGGTTGTGTCAATCTCGCGGTTGTGTCATTCCCGCGATTGTGTCATTCCCGCGGTTGTGTCATTCCAGCGATTGTGTCATTCCCGCGCAGGCGGGAATCCAAAAATATTTAGACTGCGGTTTCACCGCAGGTTTTAATGTGGAAAACAGCAGTAAGTGGAAAATGGAAATTGATGAAACAATAAAAAATGGCATGAAGAAACTCTGAATGGGACTCAGCAGGTTCAGGATGAATTCGTTCAATTAATGAATATATAAATTCAAAAAGTGGATACCCGCCTTCGCGGGTATGACATAGAGGAGTATCAATGTCGAAAGAAAATGATTTGTTAGCTTCGGTTAGTGACATTTCAACTGAGAGTGAGTTTTTCTCGCCTGTGCCGGATGGGTACAAGAAAGGAAAGACACGCTATGTGTTTGTGACGGGGACGGTAATGAGCGGGCTCGGTAAGGGAATATTCTCATCGTGCCTTGCAAAACTGATGCAGGATAAGGGCCTGAAAGTCGCGCCTATAAAACTCGAAGGATACCTTAACATAGATTCCGGCACGCTAAATCCATTCCGTCACGGTGAAGTATTCGTGCTCGATGATGGCATGGAATGCGATATGGACTTAGGCACCTACGAACGGATGCTCGATATGGATTTGACCCATGTGAATTTTGCCACCAGCGGCCAGATATTCAGTTCCGTCCTCAATAAGGAGCGCCACGGCGATTATCTCGGAAGAGATGTGCAGATGATTCCGCACGTAACCGGCGAGGTCAAATTGAAACTGCGCCAGCTTGCGGTACAAAGCGATGCCGATATTGTATTTGTCGAAATCGGCGGCACCGTAGGCGATTTGGAAAACGCATACTTCATCGAGGCGATGCGCGAGCTGGCATACGAAGAAGGTCCCAACAGCAGTTGCTTCGTGGCGCTTACTTATATACTTGAGCCGTCGACGCTCGGAGAGCAAAAATCAAAGGCCGCCCAACTCGGAATCAAACAGCTTATGCAGTGCGGCATTCAGCCGGACATCATCGCCTGCAGAGCGAGCAATCCCGTTAGTGAAAAGGCCCGGCAAAAGATCAGCGTCTACAGCAGTGTCCCTCTCAAAAGAGTTGTCAGCCTGCCGGATTCGGCAAGTATCTACATGATACCTGCCATGCTCAGAGAAAACAGTCTGGATTTTGAGGTTATTCGGCTGCTCAAAATCGAAGACAGAATCAATCTGCGTCACGAGCGCAAGACCTGGGGCCGATGGTGTGACTTCACCGACAAAATGGGAGCCGTTAATCGCGAGGTTACTATCGGCATCACCGGCAAATATACTTCTGTCCGCGATAGTTACGCCTCGATAATTAACGCCCTTGAACATGCCGGCATTGCGCTGGGCTGTGAAGTGAAGATAAAGTGGATCGAAACAACCAACATCATCGACGAAACCGCCGTCGAGGGCCTCAGTGATGTTGATGGCATTATCGTGCCGGGAGGTTTTGGAACTCGCGGTGCGGAAGGCAAAATCGCCTGCATAAAATATGCCAGAGAAAATAACCTGCCTTATCTTGGCTTGTGTTTCGGCTTTCAAATGGCGGTTATCGAATTTGCTCGCAACATTTGCGGCTTGGTAAAAGCAAATAGCACCGAGATTGAGCCAGATTGTTCCGAGCCGGTTATAGACATTCTGCCTGAGCAAAAAAAGATAGAAGGCCTCGGGGGAAATATGCGGCTTGGCGGAAGAGACATCGAGCTAAAACCGGACACAATAGCATGGGAGCTTTTCGGCAAAGCTAAGACCGTAAGAATGAGGTTTAGGCATCGCTACGAGGTTGACCCCCGCTATATTGAGACTCTGGAAAAAGGCGGGCTTGTATTCTCAGGCAAGGCGCCGCAGCAGCCTATTATGCAGATATTGGAGCTTCCACAGCACCCCTTTTTCATTGGAACACAGTCACATCCGTGTTTGACTTCTCGGCCGCTAAGACCACAACCGATGTTCGTTGGACTTGTTGCAGCAGCTATGCAGAGGCGTTACGGGCAGGAAAAAATTCCGGATCCCGTCGAGGCTAATCGAAAAGTTATGCGTACTACCAGCTAAAAGCGGTCGCAAGAACTAAGGTGCTTTCGGCAGCATCGCTTTGGCCTCGATTTGTTCTTTGAGTTTTTCTATCTTCTCCTTGAGGTTGTTAATTTCATCGCGTGATTTTGCGTTTTCGTCAAGAACCTCAGCCAAGACGCTGGATACCTGCTCGTCGATGGTTCGTATCACCTGCTCTTTCAGAGCCTTTTTTTGCTGCTCGCAGTTTTTCAGCAGATCATCTTTCTGCTTAATTTGCTCTGCATTTTGGCGCTTTAGTCTTTCGATTGCCTCATCGCGTTCAACCAGTTGTCTTTTTAGCTGAATGTTCTCATCTGCAATAAGTCTGGTTTTTCTTTCGCTCTGTAGTTGCTCTTCCTGACAGCTTGTGCCCGAAATAATGATGATAAGGGCAATCATTAAAAAAAGAGCGTTGTAAATGTGTTTCTTCATTTCGCTATCCTTTCGAGTCTTGTTCGGTTTCATCCCTGGAATGAACGAGATTGGCTATTACTATAACACCGGTGAAATCGCTGTCAAGTTCGAGAAAATAGTAATCCGGGCGATTGCCTTATAAGATAACACCTTTGCAGAAGCGTGGTTTTCTGATATGCTTAGCGGTCAAGGTATTATGAGCGTTCCGAAACGAATCACAGTCCAGAGTCATACTATAACCGTGGTGCCGCGATACGCCGAGACCGATAAAGGATGCGTCGTTCATCATAGCGTTTATCCAGTCTGGTTTGAGATGGGACGTACGGAACTTTTACGTGCCAACGGTCTGGTTTACAAGGAGCTTGAAAAAGAAGGCATATTTTTTGTTGTTGTGGAGCTGCACATTAAATATCGTCGGTCCGCAGAATACGACGAAGAATTGCAGTTGGAAACTATCTGCTCATCGGTTACGGCAAGTAAGATTGAGCATATCTATAAATTGACCAGATGTTCTGATGGGGCCATTTTAGCTGAAGGCAGTAGTATTCTTGCCTGCGTCGATGCTGACGGCAAACTTCAGCGAATCCCTGAGTTTATGTGTCCTGAGACCGCCTAAGGTTTGATATGATTGCTCTACTGACGGACTTCGGCTGGAGTGAATATGTAGGTGTGATGAAGGCTGTCATCTACAGCATCAATCCCAAAGCAATAATAGTTGATTTGTGCCACAGTATCTCGCCACAGAATATCATTGAAGCTTCATGGGTTTTGAAAAACAGCTATAAATACTTTCCGATGGGTTCGACATTTTGTTGCGTAGTTGATCCTGGTGTAGGGACAGATAGAAAAGCTTTGGCGGTCAAAACAGACAAATACTATTTTGTCGCGCCCGATAATGGCCTGTTGTGGGAAACACTTGATGAGCAAAACATGTTTGCAGTACGACGGATTCCTATCCCCAAAGATGCCAGCCGAACATTTCACGGCAGAGACGTATTTGCAAAAGCGTCGGTTAAAATCGAGCAGGGGGAATTCGATGGTCTGGGTCCTGAAACACAGCAGATTGAAAGACTTGAGCTTTATCAGAATGGACGGGAAGGGATGATCGTCAGAATCGATCGATTCGGCAATGTTGTTACCAACCTTCCCAGTACCGGCAGGAAAACCTACTCGGTACGGATAAGCGACAAAGAGTATCGGTTGGCCTATTATACCATCTATAGCGCCGCGAAAGACAACGAGCTATTTTTGATAGAAGGCTCGAACAGGACGTTGGAGATTAGCCTCAAGAACGCCAGCGCAAACGACAAGTTGCGGCTCAAGACGGGCCAGAAAATAGCAATCGTTTGATCCTGTCGCCTATCCCCTAATTTCAATCAAAAGTGCTGATAGCTGCGCAGTAAAAATGTCAAAAATGAAAAATTTTTTATTGCTTTAGCTCAAAGGACTTAGCAAAAAAACCATCCTTGCCGAACCCATTTTTTTCGAATCAAAAGCGCTGATAGCTCCAATTATGGAGGGAGGCTTGAAATCTCAGCACTGAAAAGATGTCGAAAAAGACTCCGGATAAGCAGCAACGTGAGCCGTACCTGAAGATTCCCGCACATATTCTGAATCTGCCTGACATCAGCCTATGTGAAAAGGTCCTGCTGGCGCACATCTACAGCTTCGGCTCCAAAGGCTGTTGGCAGAGCAATAAAACCATCGCAAAAATCTTCATGGTTTCAAAGCGTACCATCCAAATCTGGTTGTCAGCGATAAAAAAATACATCTTCGTGCGAAATCCAAAAGGCTATTACCGAACTATCTGGGCTAAATCACAGTGCGCAAAAAATTGCGCGGATGTGCGCAAAAACACGTATTTCGACTGCGCAAAAAATGGTTTTCGACTGCGCAAGAATTTGCGCACTACTAATAACAATACTATAACAGAGAACTATAAAAGAACTATTGCGTCGCCTTCGCCTGCGCCCTTTAATGGGGCTTCGGCGACGCTGCAGCATCGTAGAGAGAAAAACGCAAAAACAATAGAGGATTTCAAACTCAGGCTCGGCTCGTCGAATCGCTGGAAGCCTTTATCACAGGACGAATTTAATAGACATCGGCAACTCATCCTCGCCCAGCTTC
>Ga0307427_1000222_pt1 | contig 40712 bp, 36 predicted proteins | sample SalMarWE160190MG_FD_202162 | JGI IMG/M metagenome (GOLD analysis project Ga0307427, IMG submission 202162) | Salt marsh sediment microbial communities from the Plum Island Ecosystem LTER, Massachusetts, United States - WE1603-190 | ecosystem: Environmental > Aquatic > Marine > Intertidal zone >...
AGGCAGGTGTTCCCTCACTTCACCTGTGTCATTCAAATAGACCATGGGCTAGGGTTTTAAAGAATTTTATTCATCCCCAAGGAGTTCTTTGATTTGTTTATAAATATGGAAAATCTTGACAGTAACGAAAACTTACTTTAACTTGACATATTCGTATATATACATATATAATAATTACAATTAAATGAGGAGATGCTAATGGATAAATTAGTGCCGGATTCCCCAAAAACGCTTTATCAGCAATTAGTAACAAGACTAAAAACACAGATCAGAAATAAAGAATTTAAACCAGGTGATAAACTGCCTTCAATTCGAAAAATGACAGATAAATATGATGTAAGCAAAATTACAGTTATTCGGGCTTTGGATGAATTACGCCAAGATCAATGGATTTACAGTGTTCAGGGAAAGGGATATTTTGTCACTGAAAATCAAATAATTAAGAAGGTTATGCCGACACAAGAAGGTTTTACAGATAGTATGATGAAGGAGGGGTTAAAGCCATTGAGCATTGTGTTGAAGGCAGAAATCAGTAGGGCAGATAACCAGATGGGAAAGGATTTTGGGATTGGTGTCAATGATGAGATGGTTGTGCTAGAACGGGTGCGTTTTGGAAATGAGATCCCTTTATGCATTCAGGTGAGTTACCTTCCGCATGAGGTTTGTCGTGGCATTCTTGATTTTGATTTCAGGAATCGTTCATTGTATGAAACTTTAAGAGAGGAATATCAAATCAGCATGGGAAAGAGCCGATATTGTATACAAAGCGGCTTAGCCGGTGAAAGAGAGCTTTATCATTTGGACTTAAAGCATCCTTCGGCTGTTTTGTGGGTTTTGCATTGGGCTTACACATCCTCGGGAAGATTATTCGAATTTGGAAAAACAGCTTATCGCTCAGATTATTTTCAAATTCATAGCCCTGTTAGCGAGTTTGAGTTAATTACTGATATCAGTTTATAAAGATTTGCCATATGGTATTTACTAATGATTGGAGGTGTCTATAGAGAAAGCGAAAGATTCATATTGTCGGAAGATTTTACCAGAAACCTTGGAGGAAGAACATGTTTACTTTACAGAACAAAAAACTATTAAGCGCAGTTATCTTGGTCATTGTTTTCACTATGTTAATCGGCGCTTGTACACCTGCTGAAGTGTCCACTCCAGAAGAAATAGAAGAAGAAGTTGTGGAACCTGAAGTTGAAGAAGAAGAGGAAGAAGAGGAAGTCCCAGAATCTTCAGATGAGATGTACACGCTTAAGATCGTCACCTGGCCAGGACCAGAATCTGACGCAGCACAAAAAATGGTTGATTATTTTAATGAGAATAAATCTGAAGAGGCGGGATTTAAAGTTGAGATCGTTTTGTTCGGAAGGGATCAGCTTTGGGCAAAGCAAGATGCGATCATGGCTGCCAGTTCGGATGAGGTGGATACCTTCTTCTTAACGAGTGCGACAGCTATTCGTTATTTACAATTCTTGGAACCGCTTAATCCGTATTATGCCGATCCAGAGGTCAATGTTTGGGGCGCCTCTCCTGATGATTTCATGAGCGGTGCTGTGGGTGCGTATCGCATTGATGGTCAACTTTGGGGTATACCATCAGATGTTTCATGCCACTTCCTGTATTACCGCACGGATTACATTGACGAACTGCTGAGCAATGCAGAATGGCAAGAGACCTATAAGAGTGTTTGTCAGGAACAGATGGGTTTGGAATTGGAACCTAAAGCTCCAGAAGAATGGACTTGGGATGATTATACGTGCGCTTCCTATTTCTTTACCCAAGCCTACAATCCAGACTCTCCTACAGAATTTGGCAATTACACTCAGGGTAAAGTCATGGGACCAACCAGTTACTTGTGGACAAATGCCCTCTGGTCTTATGGCGGTGAATGGTTTGACGAAGAAGGCAATCCGACCTTCAATACAGATGCAGCGAAACAAGCACAAGAACTCTGGACCCTTAATTGGGAAAAAGGGTTGACGCCCCCAGGTTCGATTACAGGTGAATATTCAGAGGCAAATGAGGCACTAAAAACGGGCAATGTTGCACTTGGTATTCAATGGAATGCTGCCTTTAATGAGTTGAATGCAGAGGATTCACCAATTTATGGGAAGATCGCCGTTGTTGCTACCCCAGCCGGTCCGAGTGGTCATTTCACTTATAACCAAAGTATTGGTTATGGTTTGAATAAATTCTCTTCTCATAAAGAAGAAGCAGCCTCTTGGCTCTTGTGGTGCTCAACAGAAGAAGCGAATGCAGTGTATGCGGAAAGTGGCGGCGTTCCCGCCTTCACAACCGTATTGGCTGCCAAATCTGAAGAGAATCCGATGTTCGGCGCGCTTAGTCTTGCCGTAGGTAATTTTGGAAGGGCAGCTTTACCAATGGCTGGTTACTATCAGGATATCGTTTGCGAGAATCTTGCAAATGCCTGGTCTGGAACCCTTTCAGTTGAAGATTCATTGGAACAACTGCAGCAGGAATGTGAAGACGAAAAAGAGAGTCGCGGCTTATAAAACGACGTGAGATCATTGCTTGACAATGAGAAAAATGGGAAGCCCAAGAAAACTTTGGGCTTCCCGAAATCACTGATGTATGAAATTTTTTCATCGTAAATGGATAGGAAATTGATTATGATTTCACGGATAACTTCGTCAAAATGGGTTCCATTTATCTTAATGCTTCCTTTAATATTATTATTATTGGTTTTTGCGCTTTATCCGATTCTGTACAGCTTTTGGCTCAGTTTGCATAATGCCTTCATTGAAACGCTTTCTAATCCGGTTTGGTCTGGATTAGATAATTACCTGAGACTGATCAAAGACCCCAAATTCATCGCTTCGATTACCTGGAGTGTAAAATTTGCTTTCATATCAGTAAGCATTCAAATGATCCTAGGTATTGGAATTGCTCAACTCTTTAATCGCCGATTTCCCGGAAAGGGCTTTGGATTAACGGCTCTTTTATTGCCCATGTTGGTATCTGCAGCTCTGATGGGAACGATGTTTCGCCTTTTATTTAATGAATTTGTTGGACCACTGGCTCATTTGTTACAACCTCTTACAGGTGGAGAGGCATTATTGAGTGCAAAATGGGCAAATGTGACGATTATCGGCGCAGATTGTATTGCATGTACACCTTTTGTCTTTATTAATGTTTATAGCGCTCTTCAAGCTGTCCCTATTGAGATTTTAGAGGCTGCCAGTGTAGATGGCGCAACCAGCTTTCAACGTTTCTTCAGGGTAACCCTGCCGATTATTATGCCTATCGTCGGTGTAACTTTCCTGGAGCGTTTACTTGCAGCATTCTTAATTTTCGACTTGGTGTTGACATTAACTGGCGGTGGACCAGGGACCATTACTCAAAGTGTCAGTGTTTATATTTATCGCAGGGCATTTGGTCGTAGTAATTTTGGTTTGGCGAGCGCTGGTTCTTTTGCTCTGGTGATTTTGTTAATTGTTCCTTCACTTTTCCTCGTAAAAAGATTATTGAGGTCACTAAATTCATGAAGACATCCAATTCTATTAAGAAGGGCATAGGCAAGATTTTACTCTTATTTGCCGTTTTCTTCATTATAATTTTCTTTACTTTACCCATGATCACCAATGTATTAACAGCATTTAAATCCGACGCTGACATTTCTCAATCCCCACCAAAATGGATATTTGAACCAGTATTGACGCATTTTAAAACTGTTCTTAAGGGTGGTGGATATCGCTTCACAAGTTATCTGCTCAACAGTATCATGATTGCACTTTCTTCAACTTTGTTAGCGGTAATAATTTCGCTTCCAGCTGCCTATTCCATTGTTCGTTATAGAGGTGTGGGTCAAATTGTCATGGGAGGAGCTTTGCTTTTACGATTGATGCCAATGATGAGTCTGGCAATTCCGGTTTTTGTTATTTTCCATAGGCTCGATCTGATTGATACACGCTTATCAATTATCATCATGCATACGTTGATCATTACACCAACAGCATTAATGCTTTTCATTGGATATATTCAGGATTTACCTCGTGAGCTTGAAGACGCAGCTGCAGTTGATGGTGCTAATGTTTTACAAATGATTTTGTTTATCCTTATTCCTATTGTTCGTCCTGGAATTGCTGCGGTTAGTATACTAGGGTTTATTATGAGCTGGAATGAATTTCTGTTTGCAGTGATCCTGAGTGTGGATAGATCTGTAACAGCAACTGTTGGAACTTCATTCTTTATTACATCACATCAGGTGCGTTGGGGAGATATGGCAGCAGCAATAACCATTACCTCGATTCCGACCCTGATCTTTATATTTGTTATGCAACAACAGTTGATCAAAGGGATAACTGCTGGGGCTGTAAAACAATAAAAAATATTTATCAATTGGAGATATTATGGAACAAAATGTAATCAATGACATCCATGGCGGAATAATAATTTCATGTCAAGCTGTATTAGGAGATCCAACCTTTGGTACATCATTTATGGCAGCATTCGCTGAAGCAGCTTCCATTGGTGGCGCAGTAGGGATTCGTGCAAATGGTGCGGATGATGTAAAAGCGATTAATGCCGCTGTTGAAATGCCAATCATTGGCATTTGGAAACGACCCTGTAATGACCCTAATAAATATATCATTACTCCCTCTGTAGAAGATGCAGCTCTTCTTGTGGAATCTGGCGCAGATATTATTGCTGCTGATGTCGCAGATCGACCCAGACCAGTGAGGATTGATGCAAAAAATCTAATTCAAAGAATAAAATCGGAATTGAATGTTCCTTTCATGGCAGATTGTTGGACGTTGGATCAGGCATTGCGAGCTCAGGATGCTGGCGCTGATATTGCGGCAACAACACTGGCATTACCCATTCATACCAGCGAGTATGAGCCAAATTTGGATTTTTTGAATGATTTAGTTTCAAATCTGGATATTCCAGTTATTGCTGAGGGTCGATATTGGGATCCCGAAGACGTTGAAACAGCATTTGAATTGGGGGCATGGGCGGTTGTGATCGGCTCCGCTGTTACCCGTCCTTGGATGATCACAGAACGATTCGTTTTATCAAGTCTGCGTGAAAAAAACAGGATTGAAGATGAAAAGAGAGTCTGAATTGGGACCGCACAATGCCAGCCAAGCGCGTTATGCGATTGGTATAGACCGCGGTCAAACAAATATTCGAATAGGATTAGTGAGAAATGATGGAAAAATCCTCAAGCTTGTGAGTAAAGAGAGTCCAGTTCTTTCTATGGAAGATCTCACAGGCGCTGGGGAACATATGATTCCATTAATCCAACAATTCGTGGCATTACCTGAAGTCTCCTATGTCAAGTTAGACGGTATTGCTGTGGCGATCGCGGGGGTGATTAATCGTGAAGGTGTCATTGTCGACAGCAAACATCCAAAAGATCCCTTATGGAAAGGTTACGATCTGAGAGGTCTTTTTCTGGATAAGTTGGAAATAGATCTTCCAATAATCGTTGAAAATGATTCGAAAGCTGCCACGTGGGGTGAATATTTGTTTGGTGCAGGTAGAGGGTTTGATCACATGATTTGCATTACGGTTGGTACGGGTATTGGTGGGGGTTTAATATTAAACAGAAAAATGTTCCACGGAAGCGACGGATATGCTGGTTTATTAGGTTTCATTTCTGTAGATCGGTTTGGGAAACGGTGTCCATGCGGTATGTTGGGATGCCTGAATGACTATGCATCTGGGACAGATATTAGAAAGAATGCACGTCTTCTATTAGAAAAAGGGGAACCAAGCCTCTTGCACGAATTCGTTGGCGATTCTTACGATGATATTACAAGCGAAATTGTCTTTATGGCGGCTCGTAAAGGAGATGAATTGTCCTGCCAGGTTGTTTGGGAGGCGGCGGATGCCATTGGACTTGCTGTCGCTGGGCTGGTGCATTCACTTAACCCAGACTTGGTTGTTATTGGCGGAGGTATTGCTGAACAAGGAGTTTTTTTCCTTGATCGAATACGACAGACTATGTTAGAAAATTCAATCGATTGTTATTCAAATATCCCTATCAAACAAACGACATTGGGAGATTTTGCAGGGACGATAGGTGCTGCAGCATTATTCTGGGGAGAGAATGAAGTTTAATGATAATTTGACGCGAAAAATACAAATATTTTAATAAATATTAATATTTTATGGAAAGGTTGATATGAACAATAAACAAATGATGAATGCCAATGAAGCACAAGAAAGACGATTTCAACATCCATATTGGTTGTGGGAAGCAATGAATCGATCATATGAAGTATTGCAAGCAAATTTGGCGGATTCTGAAAGCGAGAAGATCGAATGTGTCGTGAGGAAGATTGTTGAAATTGATCCAAAACACATCTTTCTGTTAGGGACAGGTTCATCGGGCTTTGCTGGGATGATCACTGCACATGCTTTGAATGAGCTGACCGATATCCCAGCTTCGGTCTACAATACAAGCGAATTTGGCGCATATCCCCCATCATTTCTTGGACCGGATACGGTTGTGATTGCAACATCACACTCAGGAGAGACACCAGGGGATATTCCTGTGATGGAATTAATTCACAAGAAAGGCGCATTTCTTATTGGAATAACAAATTACCCAGAATCTTCACTCGCAAAAGCAGTTGATTTGCCCTTGATTGGTCCAAATACTCCTGTTCTCCGTTTGCGCTTAACACGTTCTTATAATGGAAATATTTTAAGAGGGCTTCAAATTGCGGTCTCTCTCGGTAAGAAAATTGGACACAAAGATAAAGCAGAAGCGCTTGAGGAGGAGCTTATGAAAAGCCCTTTGGTTCTAAGAGAGTGTCTCGAGAAATATGCTTTGATCACACCTGATATCGCAAAATCACTGCTTGATGTGCCGTTGTTTTTTATGGCTGCTGCGGGACCAAACATGTCAACAGCCTATGAAGCAGCCCTTGGATTCTATCAGGGTTCAGGAGCTAGAGCGAGAGCTTTACAAATTGAGGAATTCTTACATGGCAGTATTCAAGCGATGAGAGAAGAGATGTGTTTGGTTGCTATTGCGGCGCCAGGACCGCTTCAAAATCGAATTTTACGATCAGTGAATGCTGTACAACAATTTGGTGCGAAGGTAGTGCTCATCGGACCAAAAAGTAAGATCGAAGCGTTTAACCCCGATGTCGCCATTCCGATGAGTGATGATTTGCCTGAGTTATTAACTCCTGTAATTTATACTGCCCCCTTATGGCAAATCGGTTATCACTTTTCTTTGCTCACAGGAAGAGACCCAGACTATATGGAAATGAGTGAAAGCGGTCATAAAAAAGCATTAGCATCTTTGATGCCTGAGGGCAGTCAATTCGATAGGTGGGCTGGTCGGATTGATTAATTGAAGACGATGGGCGACTCATTAAGAAGTCATCAATGCTTAATTATTAGATTTAGAAATCATAAAATATTTTAGGAGATACCATGCATAAAATATATTTCAACACCGTTCTGGAAGCAATCAAAAGTATGATGGATTCACAAGAGAAAGCAATTGAAGAAGCCGCAAAGTTGGTTGGTGATTGTATCGCCGATGGTAAACATGTTTATACATTCGGCAGTGGTCATTCACAATTATTGGCGAGGGAAATCACAGGTCGGGCTGGTGGATTGGTACCTGTATACCACTTGCCTGATCCCATATGGGGAATGGTTGAACGAATGGAAGGGTTCGGAGAAAAATTACTAGAGCAGTATCCAATTCAATCAGGGGAAGTGATCTTTGTCATTTCTAACTCGGGACGAAATCCAGAACCGATTGAATTCGCAATCGGAGCAAAGGAAAGGGGATTGAAAGTGATTGCCCTGACATCATTAAATCACTCAAAGAACGTTGACTCTCGCCACTCTTCTGGAAAGAAATTATATGAATGTGCTGATGTTATCCTAGACACTGGGACACCAAAGGGTGATGCAACGGTAAGTTTCGAAGGATTGTCAATAAAAGCAGGCGCTCTTTCCACAATATTAGGCGCTTCAATGCTAAATGCTGTTATGGTGGATGCCATCCAATATCTTTTAGATAAGGGGATAGAACCGCCCGTTATGATCAGTTTGAATGTTGACGGATCGGATGAACATAACGAGAAACTCATTGCACGTTATCGTGAAATGGCATGGATGCAACAATTCTTCTTTTAGACCATTTCTTTGAGTGAAGGAAGGTGAGTAAGAAGCTAATTTACACTATTCCTCAATGCTCTCAAAAGAGTTAATGGTATTTGGAGTTTATTAATACAAGTTTTTGCTCAACTGAGCATTAATTAGAGGATCAAACCTTTTTTCCGCCGTTGATGTTCTTTTTCGGTCCCATGAGACAGGAAATGAGAAGCGTCATAGGTTGTAAAAGTAAATTGGAGAAAAACAATAACAGAAATGAATCAAAAAATTGAGAAAATATTTACGGGTGTGCATAAAGGTGATATAGCGGTACTGTGTGATTTTGATGGAACGATTACGAATCTGCCAACGCTCGGATTAATTTTCAGAGAATTTGCAGCCTGTGGTATGGATAACGTCATTCGATATGAACGCGGAGAAATTGACATGCGAGAAGAGATCCGTGCCACATTTGAAACGATCAATGCGTCGAAGGAGGAAATGGAATTAGCATTACAAAAAGTTAAGATGGAAGCCGGATTTCTTGATTTTCTTGACTTTACAAAGAACAAGAATTATGGTTTTGCTATTGTGAGTGATGGGTTGGATTGGTATATTGATCACATTCTTAAGCGATATGGTGTACAGGATCTGACCATCTTTGCCAATGAGATTTCATTTGAACCCCAAGGATTTCATTTAGATTTCCCCTGGTTTGATGAGAGAGCCCCACGTCGCGGTGTATGTAAATCAATGATCGCTCGTTCTTATTCAAATCATTATGATAAGGTTGTATTCATTGGTGACGGAAGTAGCGATGTGGATATTGTTTTTGAGGCAGATGTTGTCTTTGCACGTGGGTGGTTGGCGAGTTATTGTTCTGGAAAAAATATTGAACATATTGAATTTAGAAATTGGGAAGAATTAATGAACAAATGGAGAATGGTTTTATAATGAATGGTGAAATTTTAGAACATGAAATTAATGAACAACCTGATGTTATTGAGCAGCTCATTGCACATGAAAGTGGAAATATCAGTCATATTGTCGAAAAAGTGAGAGATTCATTTGACTATGTGATGATTGCAGCCCGAGGTACATCAGATAATGCTGCACGTTATGCAAAATATTTGTTTGGCGAAAGAAATGCCATTCCTGTGGCTTTAGCCGCTCCTTCATTGTTCACGGTTTACAAACGCCCTCCACAGTTGGGTCGAGCGTTGGTGTTAGCTATTTCACAATCGGGTCATTCTCCTGATGTCATTTCTGTAGTAAAGGAAGCAAAAGATCAGGGGAAACCCACTATTGCTATTACGAATGACTATGGATCTCCATTAGCTAAGACGGCTGATTACACGATTAATATTAGAGCTGGCGAGGAAAAGTCAGTTGCCGCCACAAAGACTTATACCACTACATTATCAGCATTGGCGATGATATCCATATTCATTAAAGGGAAAACACTTGCTGATACAAAAATCCAGCAATTACCAGCATGGATGAGAGAAACGCTGAATGAAAATTTTCAGTTGACTGCTCAGATGGGAGATTATTTCGAAACTGATAAGTGTATCGTCGTCAGCAGAGGATATGATTATTCAACAGCGTTTGAATTATCTCTCAAATTAAAGGAACTAACTTGCACGAATGCTGAACCTTATTCTTCGGCGGATTTTATGCACGGACCCATTACTCTATTAAATAATGGTTCTCCTGTTGTTGTGATTTCACCACCAGTAAGTATGTTTGATGATATTAATCAATTAATCGCTAAAGTAAAGCGGTATGGAGTAAGGATTTTTGGGATATCGGATAATCAAGAAATACTAAAACAAGTAGATATCAAAATGCCAGTCTGTGAAGGCCTGCCAGAATGGCTATTCCCCATTGTATCGATTATTCCAGGTCAACTTATGTCATTGGGTTTGGCAAGAGCAAAAAAATTAGATCCTGACCACCCTAAAGGATTAACTAAAGTGACTGAGACGTGGTAAAGGAGTAGCTATAAGAATTTTCTATCAATTGAAACTTTAGGAGATTTGTTGATTGTAGTTTAGTAAAATAAAGAATTTGGAGATATGAAATGTCGATTATATTAGATTATTCTAATGTCATCACCCCAACAGAAATTCTCAGGAATAGTTCGGTGGTGATAGGAGATAACGGGAGAATCGAATACGTCGGTCCAATGGACTTAAAACCAGAAATAGACGGTCAACGTTTGGAGCTGAGGAATTTATATGTTGCCCCTGGTTTGATTGATATTCATGTACATGGCGGTAATGGGATAACTTTTGGAGATCCGGAGTCTTTGGCAGAAGATTTGAAAGAATATTCAAGGTGGGTAGTAAAGAATGGGGTGACAGGGTTCTTAACTACAATTACTGCGCCTACTCCTAACGAATTGTCAGCGATGATTCAATCGTTTGTAAAAGAATTTGAACAGGACCAGCCAGGAGCTCAACCATTAGGCATTCACCTGGAAGGACCATTTATGAATGTTGAAAAAAAAGGTGCTCAGAATCCAGATTGGATACGAGATCCTAATGTTGAGGAGGCAGTCAAGTATCTAGAAGCGGGCAGAGGATGGATTAAGCAGATGACCATGGCTCCTGAACTTCCTAATGCTGTAGATGTTGCTAAGAAATATCGAAAAGAAGGTGTTTCCTTGGCAATCGGGCACACCACCGCTGATTATGATACTGCAGTAAAAGCCTTAGAATCATATTGGACTCATATCACACATACATTCAATGCACAACCTGGGCTTCATCACCGGCGGCCAGGTGTTGTGGGTGCGATTATGAATTCAGAAGAAACGACAGCAGAGTTAATCATGGATTTAATTCATGTTCATCCGGGAGCGGCAAAGGTTTTGGTTCGCTGTGTCGGTTCAGACCGGATTGTATTGGTTACAGATGCAATGGAAGCTGCAGGTCTACCTGATGGGAAATATCATCTTTTAGGTGCAAAAGTCACTGTTCAAAATGGAAAGGCAACCCAAGATGATGGAACGATAGCAGGAAGTAGCGCAGTATTAAACCAATGTGTCAGAAACATGCACAAAGAAGTTGGTGTTTCGTTGTCTGATGCGATTAAAATGGCGACATTAAACCCAGCACGTGTAATTGGTGAAAATTGCAGACGAGGTAGCTTACAAGTTGGGAATCGCGCTGATTTAATCGTAATTGATCAGGATATTAATGTATATTTGACATTTGTCAATGGTAAACTTGTTTTTTCGGATTTATAAATTTTTATGAAAGTAATTTACCAAATCCTTTTGCCCCCAATCCGATGTCGGATTGGGGGTTTCTTAATTCAGTCCATATGCAAATTAGGTATTTATGATTATTCTTCAAGATAGGCTTATCTTGGATTGTTATGTTAGATGTTATTCATTTTCTTGAACAGTATAATCCTTAACCTAACTCTCAAATCAGCTTTTTGCATACGCATTGAACTCTCTCATGGAAAGTTCAATAGAGTTATAATTCTCATTAGGAACAAGCGCCATATCATATTCAGGATCTGGCCGCTGATAATAATACTGCGGGAAACGAATTTCTTCTGCTATTTTTATGGGAATTGATTCGCTGGAATTATTCAGATACCCAACTTTGACAAATTTATAGTTACAAAATTAACAAGATAAATATCTTTAATTATATAAACATGTGTTTCCACCACTTTCTTAAGAAATCCCTATATATGGGAATACACCCCCGCATTAGGCTGTTTTTACTCTCGTGTAGTGATGGAATATAAAAAATTATCACAAACATGAATGAGGTATAATCACTTTAATGAACAAGAAACAGGAATTACAAAAAGCGTTAACAGCCGCCATGAAAGCGAAAGATGAAGACACCAAACGCACACTACGCTTGGCAAAGTCCACAATCAAACTCGCAGAGGTTGAAGAAGGCGATGAAATTGATGACACGCGCATCCTTAGCATTCTGCAAAAGGAAGTTAAGACCAGAGAAGACTCTATTGAAGAAGCCAAACAAGCAGGTCGTGAAGACTTAGTTGAAACTGCAAAAAGGGAAATTCAAATCCTCAATCAATTCCTACCCCGACAGATGACATCAGATGAATTGTGCGATCTTGCAAAGATTGTCATTGAAGAGACCGGTGCAGAAAGCATGAAAGATATGGGCAAGGTCATGCAAAACTTAATGCCTAAATTGGAAGGACGAGCCTCCGGACAGGACGCTAGTAAAGCGGTTCGTGAATTACTGCAAAACACATAATCAATATGACAGAAGCATCCAAGGAAGAGAGAAGATCAAAAAGGATTCAAATCGTCAAGATCATTATCTTGGCGATTTCGGGGATTCTTGCTTTCTTCGCTTTAATCTTGCCGCAATCTCTCAGTCAGACATCGTATCCTATGGAAATTGGAGATGCCGCCATTGAAGATATCCTTGCCCCTTATTCTCTGACTTTTGAAAGCGAGGTCCTGACGGAAGAAGCCCGTCAGGAAGCAGCTTCATCTATTGATCCCATCTATCTACCCCCTGATCCCAGTATAGGGCGAAGACAGGTGGAGAATCTGAGAACTGTCCTTTATTACATTTCAATAATCCGGCAGGATGAGTACGCTTCACAGGAGGAAAGGATCGGGGATATCCAAGCCATTGGAGGTCTTAATCTTTCTGAGGATATAATCAAAGCCATCCTCAATCTCAATGAAACACGTTGGGACGATATACAAACCGAAGCTACAGATGTCCTTGAGCAAGTAATGCGAAACACGATCCGAGAATCAGATATTTATTCAGAGACAAGAAATATTGCTTCACTTATCGATTTTTCTTTCCCGGAAGAACAGGCAAATATCGTTGTTGAGCTGGCGAAACCGTTCATCGTACCAAACAGCCTTTACAGTGAGGAGCAAACGGAAACGACTATCACTAAAGCCAGACAATCCGTTGATCCGGTTATTCGATCTTTTATCGCCGGAGAGACGATTGTCCGTAGAGGTCAAATCATTCGCGAAACGGATTGGGAAGCACTTCAGCGTTATGGACTCATTCAACCCAATGACCGTGTGAAAGATTTCGTCGGTGCTGGGACCCTAACAATACTAACCTGCATCATAGTCGGATTATTTTTTACATATCAACAAGAAAATGTGTCTTATTCAATTAAGGCACTGCTTCTAATTTCGGTGACCTTTCTTTTGTTTCTCAGTATAGCCCGATTTATCATCATTGATCGCACTATCCTGCCCTATGTCTATCCTCTGGCAGCTTTTGGTCTTACGCTTTTTATCATCTTTAATTTTGAGATTGCAGCCTTTTTCTCCGTCATCCTGGGGATCATGGCAGCTTATGGCATGAGTAAGGGATTTGATCTGACAATCTTTTACATTCTACCGACAATTCTAGGCATACTCGTCCTTGGAAAAGCCAGACGAATTTCCGTATTTTTAGGCTCTGGTATCACAATTGGCGTGGCCGGTATTGGGATCATACTGGGATATCGCCTACCTGATTCCATGACAGATTGGATTGGCATTGCAACCCTATCCAGCGCTTCCCTCATCAACGGCATAGGTGCCGCGGCATTAACCTTATTGCTCCAATTCATTTTTTCTCACATCTTAGGTACAACAACAGCGCTGCAGTTATTGGATGTCTCAAGGCCCGACCATCCCCTCCTGCAGAAATTACTCAGGAATGCCCCTGGAACCTATCAGCATTCCTTGCAAGTTGCCAATCTTGCAGAACAGGCTGCTGAGGCTATTGGTGCTGATAGTTTACTTGTCCGTGTAGGTGCTATATTCCACGACTGTGGAAAAGCAAAAAATCCCCAATTCTTCATCGAAAACCAAGTCCAGGAAGAAATCAACCCCCACGATGATATTGATCCCATCATCAGCTCGGAAACCATTATCAATCATGTCAAGGATGGCGTTGAAATGGCAAAAAAGTACAATTTACCAGAGCGAATCATTGATTTCATACGAGAGCATCATGGGACAATGTACACCCAATATCAATACGCACAGGCTGTAAAGGATGCTGATGACCCGGAAAGCGTTGATAAAGAAAAGTTTACCTACCCAGGCCCCCGACCCCAATCCAGAGAGACAGCACTGCTCATGCTGGCTGATGGCACGGAAGCCCGCGCGCGGGCCGAGGTTCCTAAGGATGAAGAAGAATTACGTTCATTAATTGATACTGTATTTGACTTTTATGAACAGAACCAACAGTTGGATGACACGAACCTTACTTTGAAAGACCTTGAAGTTGTCAAAAATTCGTTTTTCAGGACCCTTATGGGCTCCTATCATCCACGGGTTCGCTATCCCGCGCTGGAAACTTCATCTACAAAACCCGTACCTCGTCTGCCCGAGATGACAAAAAAGCAACCTAATCATGATTGAAATCCAACAAAAGAATGCAAGTCTTCCTGAAATCAATCAGGAAATGATACAATTTGGAGTGGCAAAAACTTTATCATTACACGAAAAATCTTCAGTAGATGTGACCATCCGACTCACGGGTGATGACGAAGTCCGAAAATTAAATTATGACTTTCGAGGAATTGATCAAACAACGGATGTACTTTCATTCAACCAGAATGTACTAGACCCGGAAACTGGACGTTTTTATTTAGGCGATATTATCATATCCCTCAACAGAGCCCGCCAACAAGCACCCGAGAATAGTCACACCGTGAATGAAGAGTGCACTCTCCTCGCCGTTCATGGCACCCTACATCTTCTTGGCTATGACCACGCCGAACAAGGTGAAAAAGAAGAAATGTGGAAAATCCAAGGAAAAGTTATGAAACACGTTTTGGATAAATTCCAGGAGCTTTAAGGATGAAGAACATCTCAAGAATTCGATTATTTGGGAAACTACTCATCATCATATCTGCAGCAGGGATACTATTTTCAATTACAGGCATTTCCATTACTTGGATCATTGGGCCTAATCTTAAAAGAAACCTTTCAGGACTCCTTGAATCATTTACTGAAACACTGGTCACCACGAATAATGGATTGTCAATTTTAGATGGCGCTGTCCTTGATTCCCTCGCGAATCTGGAATTAATCGAGAGTTCATTGGATGCTCTTGGCGGCACGATAGAAGATCTCTCTTCTTCACTGGAATCCTCAGGGGACCTGATTGGGGACGATCTGCGGTTAACTATCCTGGATACTCAAACTGCGCTTTCTTCCGCTGCTGCCAGCGCTGTGCTCATTGATAAAACACTCAAAATAATTGATGGTATTCCATTTATTGGCGCGGATTATCAACCGGATGTCCCTTTGCATACCAGCCTCGAACAGGTTGCTGGGAGCCTTGAGGATGTTCCCGAATCATTAGAAACAATTGAACAGAACCTCAATAATACAGCAGCAGGACTTGACACACTCCAAGTTGACCTTTTAGCCTTGGGGGAAAATATCGCCGGTATGGATCAGGATTTACAAAATGCCCAAAAAGTCATTGGGGATTATCAGGCTATCGTATCAGATATAGAACAGAAAACAGAGGGATTACGCCGTCGGTTGACCACTTATATGATCATTGTTGGTTTATTTCTATCCGGTTTTTTCTTCTGGCTGGGGATTGCACAAGTGAATGTCCTAATTAAAGGCATTGATTTTTGGCAGGGAGAACAACATGTCGTCAACCTCGCCGATATCCGGCGAGAGTAATTTTTGAAACAATCAAATCTAACTCAACAGGAGATTCCATGAAGCATTTTCTTGACATTGCGGATTATTCCGCCGATGACATCCAAAATCTATTGACGCTGTCTGATAAGCTCAAAAAAGAGCTAAAGCAGGGTCAAGCTAGACCTTTGCTAAAGGATAAAGTCCTGGCAATGATCTTTCAGAAACCGAGCTTGCGGACACGTGTGAGCTTTGACATGGCTATGCGTACATTGGGGGGAGACGCCCTGTACCTCTCCCCTGAGGAAATTGGCTTAGGCAAACGAGAGTCGATTGCTGATGTTGCACGGGTCTTATCAGGATATGTTCACATCATTATGGCAAGGGTTTTTTCTCACCAACACATCCTGGAACTAGCCAAGTGGTCTACAGTACCTGTGATCAATGGACTGAGCGATTATAATCACCCCTGTCAAGCATTAGCTGATTCCCTGACAATTAAAGAGGAATTTAGTTCGTTTAAGGGACTGAAGGTGTCTTATATCGGTGATGGTAATAACGTCGCAGTTTCATTGATGAAAATTGTGACCAAACTTGGCGCAGATTTCTTTATCGCTAACCCAAAAGGATATGACATGCCAGAGGAAGATATAAAGGCAGTCCGCGATTACAATGGCATTGTAAAGCTATATCGGGAGCCGCAGGATGCCGCAAAGAATGCAGACGTCATATACACGGATACCTGGACGAGCATGGGCCAGGAGGAAGAAGAAAAAAAGAGAGAAAAGGTTTTTCCGCCTTACCAGGTTAATCAAGAACTTGTAAAAATGGCAAAACCCAATGCCATTGTCATGCACTGTCTGCCGGCCCATCGAGGTCAGGAAATCACCGATGAGGTTGCAGATGGACCCCAATCCAGGCTTTTCCCGCAGGCAGAAAACCGCATGCATGCTCAAAAAGCCATTCTTGTCAGATTATTACTTGGAGGAGATTCGGATGCAAAATAGCAAATACTATATCCAACTTGAAGATCAATACGGCGCACATAACTATCTTCCCCTGGATGTCGTCCTGACAAAAGGTGAGGGCGTTTGGGTTTATGATGTTGAAGGTAAACGTTACTTGGATTGTCTGAGTGCCTATTCCGCTCTCAATCAAGGTCACAATCACCCAAAGATCAAACAAGCGATGATTGATCAATTGGAGCTACTTACATTGACATCCCGCGCCTTCAGAAATGACAAACTCGCGCTCCTGTATAAAAAATTGTCCGATATGACTGGATATGAGATGTCCTTACCAATGAATACCGGTGCGGAAGCAGTGGAAACTGCAATTAAAGTAGCTCGGAAATGGGGCTATCTTACCAAAGGAATTCCACGGTATGATGCTGAAATTATCGTTGCAGAGGGCAACTTCCACGGCAGGACCACCACAATCATTTCCTTCTCGTCGATTGATATGTACAAGGAGGATTTTGGTCCCTTTACACCAGGATTCAAGATGGTGCCTTACGGCGACCTTGACGCCATGTCGGAGGCAATTTCAGAGAACACCGCTGCGATTATGCTTGAGCCCATTCAAGGCGAAAACGGCGTGGTCATCCCTCCGGAAGGTTATCTGCGAGGGGTTAAAGACCTTTGTGAAAAGCACAACATCCTCTTCATCGCAGATGAGATACAAACAGGTCTTGGTCGGACAGGTGCCATGTTTGCCAGCCAATTAGAACATGTGCGTCCAGACATGGTCGTTATAGGCAAGGCTCTCTCTGGCGGTTTCTACCCTGTTTCTGCGGTATTGGCTGATGAAGATATCCTGGGATTGATAAGACCCGGAGAGCACGGTTCTACCTTTGGCGGAAACCCATTAGGCGCAGCTGTTGCTATAGCCGCATTAGAAGTCATTGAAGAAGAAGAATTAATTATCAACGCCCAGGTGATGGGTGAATACATCACAGATTACCTGGAAGAAGTGCCAAAAAAGAACATTCAAGATATCCGTGGAAAGGGTTTATTGATCGGGGTCGAGCTCAAACATGAGCTAGGAGGCGCCAGGCGTTTTGCTGAGGTGTTGCAGCAGAAAGGTATCCTGGTCAAGGAAACACACGAGCACATCCTGCGATTAGCGCCACCATTGATCATCAAGAAAGAAACAGTCGACTGGATGCTACCCATCATCCGGGATGTTCTATTAATGGACTAAAGCAAGCAATCAAGGTAGGTGCGTATGGAGCGTTATGCGAAAATTGTCTGCACATTAGGACCCAGCAGCGATACAAAAGAGAAGATTCAAAAATTGGTCAATGCCGGTATGAATGTCGCTCGACTGAACTTCTCTCACGGCACCCACGACGATCATGGCGCATTAATTAATCTCATACGAGAGTTATCTGATGAGATGGGGACAGCCATCACAATTCTCCAGGATTTACAGGGGCCAAAACTGCGAATAGGTAAGCTCCCCGGTGGAAGCGTTGATCTGAAAGCCGGCGATGAAGTCACATTGAGCTCATCCGAATCCAATGTCACTTATGAAGATGATACCTTTATCCCTTTCGAGATCCCAAACTTGCATAAAGCGGTACAACCAGGTAATCACATCCTCTTGGATGATGGACACCTTGAAATGGAAGTCCAATCTGTAACCGGGGAGAAAATTGAGGCGGTTGTCATATTGGGGGGCACCCTGAAATCCAATAAGGGTGTCAATCTGCCTGGTGCGAACCTCAATCTACCGTCCTTGACTGAAAAAGATCTCGAGGACCTAAAATTCGGCCTTGAAAAAGGTGTGGATATGGTCGCCATTTCATTTGTCAAGACGGCAGCCGATGTCCAAACGGTTCGTAAAGCGATAGAAGAACTTGCGTCAGACAAACAATCCAAAAAAACGCCCATTATTGCTAAATTAGAACGACCGGAAGCATTGGACAACCTCGAGGAGATCATCAACACAACCGATGGTGTGATGGTGGCAAGGGGTGATTTAGGCGTCGAGATGTCACCGGCAGCTGTTCCCATTGCACAGAAAGAAATCATAGCTTGTGCTAATTCCCATGCTAAATTGGTGATCACCGCCACACAAATGCTCGATTCCATGATCAATAATCCCCGCCCCACCCGCGCAGAGGCAACGGATGTTGCTAATGCCATCTTTGACGGCACAGACGCAGTAATGCTGTCCGGCGAGACAGCCGCTGGTAAATATCCCGTGGAAAGCGTGCAAATGATGGACTCAATCATCAGAAGCGCTGAAGCCAACCACAAGAGATGGGGGATATCCACGTTTGAAACCGAGCTTTGCCCTCAAAGCGACTCTATTTCCATTACCAGCGCTGCTAAAGAACTGGCCAACGACCGCGATGTTGTTGCAATTGTCGTCTTCACCCAATCTGGTAAAACCGCGCGCCTGATGTCTAAAGTTCGTCCCGAGGTTCCTATTCTGGCTTTTACGCCGGAACCTCGTACCTATCAAAAAATGGGATTATATTGGGGCGTTAATCCGCTTCTAGTGCCTTATGCCGACACCCTGGAAACCATGATCAAACACGTTGAGACCGCCATTGCTACCACAACCAACTTAAAACGAGGGCAGCAAGTTATCCTCATCTCGGGTTTCCCTGTCGGCGCTTATAGACAACCTAATCTGGCTTTATTGCACACTTTGGGAGACATATAATTTTAATGGATAAATAAAAGACCGCTGTTAGTATAGTACCAGCAGCGGTCTTTTTTTATTCGCTATGAATTTACAGCATACTGCGATTGATCCTTTCAAGGGTTTCAGGTGATGGTCGCAAAGCCTCAGCTGGCATTCTGTTCATCGGCTCTTCCGTTAGATTCAAGTGATCGTAAAGCGTTTCCTGATCAGGATCAACATAGATTAATCCGGTTACCAACCAATGGTTTTGCTCTGCTTCTTCGAGAATTTTCATCGCCTGCCATTTGTCCCTCGGATCATAATCTTTTTCAACCTTCTTGAGAACAACAACGGAGCCGTCATGAAGAGTTACTTCTTTAGTTTCCCCATCAGCAAACTCATCCAGAATGATTGCCCTCTTCTTCGGTACATAGGAGATATCATGCAACGGTGCTTCATGCTGTCTGCCCCAATGATAGGAATGCAGCGTATCTTCCCGATTGTTGAAACTCACACAAGGGCTGATGATATCTAATACAGCTATGCCGCGGTGACTTAATGCTGCCTTCAGCAACTCCCTGACCTGTTTGGGATCCCCAGCGAATGAACGCGCCACGAAACTGGCATTGCCGATCAAGGCTTCTTTCGCGATATCAATAGGAAGGAAAGGATTGGTGCCATGATGCTTCAGCTCCAGACCTTTTTCGGCGGTTGCAGAAAATTGCCCCTTTGTCAATCCATAAACACCGTTATTTTCAACGATGTAAACCATGGGTAGATTGCGCCTGATGATGTGTTTAAATTGTCCCATGCCAATACTGGCTGTATCGCCATCTCCTGAGACGCCGAGTATTTTCATGCGTGTATCTGCAAAGGCAGCCCCTAAGGCAAGCGAAGGCATACGGCCGTGCAATCCATTGAAACCAAAGGATTGACTCAGAAAATAGGTTGGGCTTTTGCTGGAGCAGCCAATACCGCTTAACTTGACAATCTGATTTGGATGAATACCCATCTCATAAAAAGCCATGATGATTTGTGCTGAAATGGTATTATGACCGCATCCAGGGCAAAGAGTAGATGGCTCCCCTTTATAGTCGGAGCGTGTCAGACCGATGACATTCGTATCCTTTTTCTTATCAGCCATCCTAATTTTCCTCCTTTGCAGAAATGGTGTTAATGATGTAATCCGCCGTCATGGGTAAACCGTCAATATATGCAAGTGAAATCAATCTTTTTGCCATATCGCAGTAATCCAATGTTAGGATTTGGTGTAGTTGGCCATCCTGATTCAATTCCAGGACGTAATTCCTATCATGCGCTTTGATGAATGAGCCTACCTCTTTTGAGAGAGGCAGCGCCCTAATGCGCATAAAATCGGTAACAATACCTTTCGCCTTCAACTTATCCTGTGCCTCAATTAATGCCGGTTCGGTTGAACCCATCGCGATCAGGCCAATGTCGGCACCTTCGAGATTCCTATAAACAGGTTTGGGCAGATTCTCCCGTGCTGTGTCGAATTTCGACTTTATCCTATCCAAAGTCCTTCTCCAAACCTCGGGATCTTCGCTGTAGTTTCCATAATCGTCGTGTCCGGTACCCCGTGTGAAATAAGGGGCGTCCTTATGTGTATTGCCCATTATCGTTCGGTAAGGGATGCCATCACCATCCACATCGAGATAGCGTCCCCACTCGCCCCACTTACCCTTAAAATCTTCTAAGTCTTCTTCCCAAAGGATTTTTCCCCGATCAATCGGCTGATCAGGATAGTCAAACTTTTTCGTCATCCACAGATTCATGCCTAAATCAAGATCACTTAGAATGATCACGGGGGTTTGGTATTTCTCAGCGATGTCAAAAGCTTGCCATCCAAACGCAAAACACTCATTGACGGAAGAAGGAATTAAGAGAATATGTCGGGTATCCCCATGTCCTAAAGTGTAATTCTGAATGAGATCGCATTGAGCTGTGCGCGTTGGGAGCCCGGTGCTTGGTGCGACGCGTTGAACATCCCATAAGACAAGGGGAATTTCAGCAAAATATGCCAGGCTCATATATTCTGTCATCAGGCTGATGCCCGGACCTGATGTCGAGGACATGGCACGCAGCCCAGCCCAACCAGCCCCGACAGCCATCCCAATGGCTGCAAGTTCATCCTCAGCTTGTACGATCGCATAAGTGTTCTTTCCCGTTTTAGGTTCTTTTCGCAGTTTAGCAGCAAAAGTATCCAATGATTCCGATAAACTGGAAGCAGGTGTGATCGGGTACCAACCGCAAAACTGAAAACCGCCGTAAACAGCACCTAACGCACCAGCCACATTGCCGTCAGCCATAATATAATCATCCAGCGGTTCCATAGATTCGACGCGATACCGGTCTTTCTTTTCGAGGTTTACCTCAGCCCAATCTGCAGCTAGTCGAACTACTTCAAAATTTGACTCTGCCAAAGATGGTTTCTTGCCGAAGTGGCTTATTAAAGCATTGTGAATCGCATCCATACTTATCCCTAGCATTTGCGAGACAATGCCAACATAGACCATATTGCTCATATATTCCCGTAAATTACGCGGGATATCCGCTTCTTCAATCAGGTCATTAACCGGCATAGGATAAACAATCACATCATCTCGATGGATAGGCAGTTCGATATGATCCGCATAGAACACGACCCCGCCGGGAACGTTATAATCTAAATCTTTCTCGAAAGTGGTTGGATTCATCTGCACAATGATGTCATCATGTGCCACACGAGCCAGGTAACCATCTTTGGATACTCGAATGGAAAACCAAGTTGGCAAACCTTTGATATTCGAGGGAAAGATGTTTTTCCCTGAAATAGGGATGCCCATATGGAATATGGCTTTTAACAAAGTCGTATTTGCTGTTGCACTCCCTGAACCATTCACTGTACAAATCGTCATACAGAAATCGTTGACATCTTCCCCCAACACTCCTTTTTGGGGCTTCTCGGTATCAGTATCCTTTTCCATTTAGGCTCCTTCCAAAAGTCTATTCAAAAGGTATCTTTGAATTATTTTGTTCCCTCTGGAATAAAAGGTCCATATGAGCAATCAATGCCTGATATCCGGAGAGAAAATCACTGTGAGCTATAGAATCAACCATTTGTTGGTGATAAGTCCAAACCCGTTCTAGGTATTTTCGGTCTTCATAGACACTCAACCCTACTGCTTCATAGATATCCCAGTATGATTCCAGTATTCCCAAGACAAAATCGTTATCAAGACGACGATAGATGGTCATATGTAGCTGCCGGTGTTCTGCATGGGGGATTTGCATAGGATCAGCATTGAGTTTCTGATTTGCGGTTCTGATGGTCTGCTTGAGCTCTTCAATATCATCCATTGTCAAACTGCTGACAGCTTGATACCAATAGGATGCTTCAATGTGATTTCTTAGATCAGAAAACTTACGGAACATATGTCGGTCCACACTGACCGCATACGCCAGGCTTTTCTCGACAGCCGGCGCAAATGAATACTTCAAACACTTAATCCCCGTTCTCGGTTTGACTTCAACAAATCCCAGGACTTTCGCCACTTGTAATTCTTCCCGCAAAGTCGAGACACTGACATCCAGTTCATCACTCAAGTCATTCAAACTGTGTAATGACTCCTCACCATTGGCTACTTTGTATGCAAGGTAAGATAGAAACTGTGAGAGCTGGTTGGAAAGAATTGTAGGATTCATGACATCCTTGTTTTAATCATATGATTAATATGATGAATTTTACACTTCTAATATAACATGTTATACAGCCAACGTCAACGAATTTTAGGTTTTTCCCTCTATTTATTCCTTTTATCCTTTGTTTGATGTTACAATCTTACTTCGTTGAGCTAATAATGCCCGATTTCTACCTGTTTAATCAAGGAAATTCATGAATCTTTATTCCCAAATATCCGAACATCTGAATCTCCCACGTCATAAGGTTGAGAGCACCGTCAAATTACTCAAAGAAGACAATACCATCCCCTTCATCGCACGTTACCGAAAAGAACAGACCGGCAATCTTGACGAAGAACAAATCCGTAACATTCGTGATGATCTGCACTATCTCGAGAACCTGCAAGATCGAAAAGAAACAGTCCTGAAAACAATCCGGGAACAAGGAAAATTGACAGAAGACTTAGAGAAACAAATTCTCAATGCAGCGACAATGACCGAAGTTGAAGATCTCTACCAACCTTTCCGCCCAAAACGTCACACACGGGCAACAGCAGCAAGAGCAAAAGGGTTGGAACCACTGGCGCAAATGATCCTGGATCAGATTTTCTCTGAACAGACCATGGACAAGCTGGTTTCTCCCTTCCTCTCTGAGGAAGTACTAGATACCGATACCGCACTTAAAGGCGCATGTGACATTGTTGCGGAAATGATCAGTGAAAACGCGGATATTAGGCAAACTATCCGTGAAAAAGGAACCAAATTTGGAAAACTGATCAGTGAGAAGGTAAAAAACGTCAATGACGAACGTCAGATATACGAAATCTATTATAAATTTGAACTTCCGATAAAAAATCTGAGGTCGCATCAGATCCTTGCGATCAATCGCGGCGAAGCTGAAAAGGTGTTGCGGGTCAATATTAAAATTGAGGAACAGGAATGGCGCACAGCCATCCGAGCACAATACCCTCCTGACCGCAGGTCGCTTTTCTTTTCTACTCTAAACAGCGCTGCAGAAGATGCCGCTAAACGTTTATTATTACCCTCTATAGAAAGAGATATTCGTCGAAATCTTACAGAGATCGCTGAAGATCACGCTATTGACATTTTCTCAAAGAACTTACTCGCACTTCTCTCCCAACCCCCATTGTCAGGTCATGTTACCCTTGCCATCGACCCCGGTTTTCGCACCGGCTCTAAAGTTGTTGTCATCAACAGATTCGGAAAGCTGCTTGAACATGCTACTATTTTTCCACATCCTCCCCAGAATAAGAAGGATGAAGCATACGACATTATCCTATCCCTGATCAAGAAACATGATGTGACACTTATTGTCATTGGAAATGGCACCGCATCGCGCGAAACAGAGCTATTTATCACAAAAATTACAAAAGAAAATCCGAAACTACACTATCTCATCACAAGCGAAGCTGGAGCCAGTGTCTACAGCGCCAGCAAACTTGCCCGAAAGGAATTTCCTGATCTGGACGTCAGCATCCGAGGAGCAATTTCCATTGGTCGGCGGGTTCAGGACCCACTGGCTGAATTAGTAAAAATTGATCCTAAATCAATTGGCGTGGGGTTATATCAACACGATGTCAACCAAACAAAACTTTCCAATGCTCTGGATGATGTGGTTGAGTCAGTTGTGAATGCTGTTGGCGTTGAAATCAACAGTGCCTCCGCCGCCCTTCTCACCCATGTCGCTGGCATCGGGCAAAGTTTGGCGGGAAAAATCGTAGACTATCGAGAGGCGAACGGCCCTTTTAGAAACCGAAAAGAATTACTCGATGTCTCAGGGATGGGCGCCAAGACATTTGAGCAGTGTGCAGGATTTCTCCGCATTCGAGATGGGGATAATCCATTGGACGCTACCGCCATCCACCCAGAAAGCTATTCTATTTCGCTTCAAGTATATAAACACCTGACAATTCAAATTAATTCAGGAACTGAAAAAAGAATGAACACAGTTTATCTATTCAAGGAGCATGGAAATATTGAAAAACTAGCCCAAGAGTTAAATGTTGGCATACTTACACTCGAGGACATCCTGGATGAAATTGCTCTTCCTGGGCGAGATCCACGTGAAGACCTACCCAAACCGCTGTTGCGAAAAGATATCCTCACCATGGACGATCTTTCACCAGGCATGCAGTTAAAGGGTACAATACGAAATGTCGTTGACTTTGGTGCTTTTATTGATATCGGCATCAAGGTTGATGGTTTACTCCACCGATCTAAGATCGCTAGGGGAACAAATCTGAAGGTGGGAGATATTATTGACGTCATCATTTTATCAGTAGACCGCGATCGCAATCGGATCGCCCTGAACATGAAAGAAAGAGAACATTAATGACATCACAAACCTCAGAGGGAATTTCCGAGTTCAGTTTTGAAACAAAATATACAACAAACCAAAAAACACCCCTTCTCTGGATCCTTTCCCATACCATTCATCAGTGGCCATATATACTCATGGCACTGTTTGGTGCCATGAGCAATGCCACATTGGCGAGTATCGTCCCAATTTTTATTGGACGCGCATATAACGAAATAACCTCAATCAATCCTTCATTAGCTATCATTGGTCAATTTGCTCTGGTCATCGGAATCTCGCAAGCGCTACGCGGCGTACTCCAGTTTTGCAGAAATTTTGGATTCGAAATTATAGCTCAACAGATTGAAAGATACGTCCGTCAGGAACTATATGTCAATCTGCTTGGAAAGAGTATGACCTTCCATAATCTACAATCTGTAGGTGAATTAATGGCAAGGGCAACAAATGATGTTCGTGAGGTGAACTATATGTTCAGCCCTGGATTCAACCTAGTGATAGGATCTCTGAATTTCTTATTGATTCCCCTTATCGTCGGTCCTACTTATCATATTGCCTTGATTGCTACACCAGCAGCATTCATTATTTTATACAGCCTCACATTATGGCATTACCTGAATATTTTAAATCCAATCACGAGTCAGGTTCGGGAATCGTTTGGGAACCTCAACAGCAGGCTCGCTGAAGCTATTGATGGCATTGAGGTTGTCAAAGGCAACGCACAGGAAGATTCAGAGATAGAACGTTTCCGTGAAAACGCCATCGAATACAGGGATGCCTCCATCAAACAAGGAGATGTAGAAAGTAGATTTTTACCGCTGCTCCTGCTGGGAATTACAATGGCAGCAGGTCTTGGTCATGCATTGATCCTCCTTCAGCAAGGATTTATTAATGTCGGTGATGTGATCGCATATTTCGGTACGCTTTCTTTATTAGGTTTTCCGACTTTTGTTTCCCTCTTTGCTTACTCTCAAATTTCCCTGGGATTCGCAGGTGCCAGGCGCATCCTTGAACTCATGAACACCGAAAACAAGCTTGATCAGAACATTGAAGGATTTGCTCAACCGATCCTGGGTGCCATTGAATTCAACGATGTTGTTTTTGGCTATAATAGTGACGAGCCTATATTGAAAAACATTAACATCAGCATTGAACCGGGTCAAACCGTCGCCATCGTTGGTCAGACTGGTTCTGGAAAGACCTCTTTGGTCAAATTGATCAACCGCACCTTTGATGTCCAAAAAGGGGAGGTCTTGGTAGATGGTGTTGATGTGCGCGATTGGTATCTCGAATCCCTCCGTAACCAGATTTCAATCATTGAACAGGATGTATTCCTCTTCTCACGTTCCATCGCTGACAACATCGCTTTTGGCAAGCAAGATGCCACCCGGAAGGAAGTCATCCAGGCTGCCAAAGAGGCACAAGCACATGAATTTATCCTCAGCTTTGAGAATGGCTATGATACAGTCATCGGCGAGCGGGGAGTCACCCTATCCGGCGGACAAAGGCAGCGGCTGGCGCTTGCGAGGGCTTTTCTTACCTCCCCTAAGATCCTTGTCCTGGATGATTCAACCAGTGCAATTGACAGTGAAACAGAAGATCATATCCAACAGGCTATCTTCAGAGCTGCAGAGGGAAGGACAACACTGATTATCACACACCGTCTTTCCCAAATACGTTGGGCAAACCTCATCGTGGTGATGCGGCAAGGTGAAATTGTGGCTGTTGGTTCACATGAAGAACTTATGCAAGTATCAAAATCTTATCAAAAAATATTTAGCGAGTAATTATGGGTTTCTTTTCAGGTTTAGCAGCAGAAAAATACGACCGCCAGTATTCTGACAAAAGATTGCTCAAACGGATATTGGATTATTTCAAGACGCAATCCAAACGACTATTCATTGTGGGCATTACGATTGTCCTCATATCCGTGATTGAAGCAGCAATGCCTATTGTCGTCTCACGAGGGTTAGATAAGGTTACTCAACAAATAATATCATCGTCTTTAATCCTGACATTAACTGGAATTGTCCTAGGATTGGGCATATTTAGCTGGTTGGCTAACTTCCTCAGACGCCGCTATTCTGCCAGGACCATTGCTGACTTGATTCGACAGCTTGCAACGGACGCCTTTCAAGCATCTGTCCACCAGGATATGTCTTTCCACGACAGCTTTTCATCTGGAAAAATCGTTTCAAGAATTACATCCGACACACGGGAATTCGGTCAATTAATTACATTATCGACTGATGTACTCATGCAGACAATAACTTCAATCATTTTGAGTGTTGTCCTCATACGAACAGAATGGCGTATGGCGTTAGCTGTATTCTTGCTCGTCCCACTCCTTTTTTTTCTTGTAATGCAATACCGTCATGCTGCCAGAGAGATCACCCGTGATGGGATGCGCGCAATGGCAAACGTCAACGCTACAATCAAAGAAACTGTCAGCGGCATAGCGATTGCAAAAAATTTTCGACAAGAAGAAGCAATTTACGAAGAGTTTCAAGAAGCAAATCAAACATCTTTTAAAGTCAATATTAAACGTGGTTTCATCCTTTCTATTGTGTTTCCAACACTGAGAGCCATAGCCGGCATTGCTACAGCGTTGCTGGTTTATTTTGGTGCCATTTCGATATTGGAAGGTTTTGTGACTGCTGGTGCCTGGTATTTGTTCCTGACAACGGTGGATCGGTTTCTTCATCCCGTGATGAGTGTTTCCTCGTTCTTTACCCAGGTACAGACCGGACTTTCTGCAGCTGAACGTATCTTTGCGTTGATTGATTCTGAACATTCAGTTGAGCAGAAAGGGGCTGTTTATCCGAAAAATCTTGACGGGCAGATCGACATGATCTCTGTTGAATTCAGCTATACGCCTGATGAAAAAGTATTGAATAATTTTTCCCTGCATATTGACCCAGGAGAAACCTTGGCTCTCGTTGGTCACACAGGCGCAGGTAAAACTTCAATTGGACGTTTAATTGCACGATTTTATGAATTTCAGGGTGGAAAAATCTTAATTGACAATGAGGATATACGCAATTACGATCTTATTTCCCTTAGGCGGCAAATGGGAATTGTTCCGCAAGTGCCATTTTTGTTTTCAGGCACAATAGAAGAAAACATTCATTACGGTTGCCCTATATGTGATCAGGATGAAATACTAAAAATCGCCAACCAAATTGGTGAGGGAGAGTGGCTGGAAACACTACCTAACGGGTTGGACACAGAGGTCGGTGAGCGCGGCTCACAACTTTCCATGGGGCAGAAACAGCTGGTGGCGCTGATGCGGGTTCTCATCCAAAAGCCATCCATCTTTATCCTGGATGAAGCAACCGCCAGTATTGATCCCTTCACAGAAAAGCAGATCCAAACTGCACTCGATTTGATTCTCTCAGAGACGACCAGCATTTTAATCGCTCACCGGCTGTCCACGGTGCGTTCCTCAGACAGAATCCTCGTTATGCGACAGGGTGAGATCATCGAAGAGGGCAATCATGAACAACTCACGGCTCAAGGTGAACACTATGCCGAGTTGTATAATACTTACTTCCGTCATCAATCCCTAGAGTATGTGGAAGAAGCTAAGAAATACGTGAAAAAATAAAGAAAATTTCCATGCAAAGTATCATCATTTGGCTTCAGTTTTCTTGACATAATCTTCAGGTGATTTTACAATCAATTTGATGACAGTCAGAATTTAATGGGAAGAGTCCTCACTTAGGTAAAGGCACCGAAGGGGCAAAGCTCTCAGGCTGAATCTCTCAGGTAAAAATGACCCATTAAATAGACACCTCTGAAACAAAGTCAGTTAGATAATGTCTCATAAAGACATCGGGACATCAGAATAACAGAGGATATTATTTTCTCATATTAATCAAACACCATATAAAGGAGTTTACAAATGGAAACGCCAAAAGGCTTGAAATACGCAAAGACAGATGAGTGGGTTAGAGTTGAAGGTGAGGAAGCCGTCATAGGTATCTCAGATTTTGCGCAGGACCAATTATCTGATGTAGTCTACGTTGAAGTTATGGTTAGTGAAGAAGACTCGGTCAGCAAAGGGGATACCCTCGCCACAGTTGAATCAGTCAAAGCAGCTGCGGACGTCATCCTCCCTATCTCCGGCAAAATTATCGAAATCAATGAAGAGCTAGCTGAAACCCCTGAGGTTCTAAATACCGATCCCTATAAAGCCGGTTGGATCGTTAGGATGACGCTGGACGATCCTTCCGAATTGGACGAATTAATGGATTCGGACGCTTACGAAGCATACAACGAAGAACGAGAGGGATAATGTTCACACCACATACCTCCCAAGAAGTCAAGGAAATGCTGAGGGAGATTGGTGTTCAGACAATCGAAGAATTATTTGCTAAGGTTCCGGAGGAACACCGTTTCCCGGAACTTGTTCTTCCTGAAGGCTTATCCGAAATTGAGATTAACTCCGAACTCAACGAAATAGCCTCAGCAAATGCCTCGACAGATGATTTCATTTCATTCCTGGGTGCTGGCGCTTATGATCATTACATTCCTGCTGCAGTTGATATGCTTCTGCGACGGGGAGAATTCTATACAGCTTACACCCCCTACCAACCAGAAATTTCTCAAGGCACATTACAGGCAATATTTGAATTCCAATCTTTAATGGCAGAGTTAACAGGGATGGATGTTAGTAACGCCTCCCACTATGATGGGGCAACGGCTGCTGCTGAAGCCGTGAACTTAGCCTATCATTTTTTCAGGGGAAGACGTAAAAAAGTACTCCTCTCCCGTTCCGTCAACCCACAGTATCGCGAAGTCATTCGCACATATATGCAGGGTCAAGAGAATGTCGTCGTGTCCGGTGATGATGAAAATTTTGATATTGTATCAAACATGGATGCATTTACCGAAAGAATAGATGAAAACACATCCATTGTTATTGTTCAATATCCTGATTTCTTTGGCAGAATCGTAGACTATACGAAACTTATCGAAAAAGCTCACACTTACGGCGCATTAGTCGCTTTTGTTATCAATCCAACAGCTCTGGGCCTCATCAAACCGCCAGGTGCTTTTGACGTTGATATTGCCGTCGGCGACGGTCAACCCCTTGGCATTCCCATCTCTTTCGGCGGCCCATACCTGGGAATATTCACCACAAAAGAGAAATATGTCAGGAAGTTAGCGGGAAGATTGGTCGGCGAAACAGTGGACGAAGATGGAAAACGAGCCTATGTCCTCACCCTCACCGCACGCGAACAGCACATCCGTCGTGAGAAATCCACTTCCAACATCTGCACCAATCAAGGGTTGATGGCGCTTGCAGCAACGATATACTTGAGTCTGCTCGGAAAACATGGATTCAAGCAGGTGGCAAACCTCTGCTATCAAAAAGCTCACTATGCTGCAGAACAAATTTCTAAATTAAACAATTATGAACTTGCATTCCCCAACACACCTTTCTTCCATGAGTTCGTTGTTAAAACACCAAAGCCGGTCAGTGAGATCAATCTTCACCTACAGAACCATTGGATTTTAGGCGGCTATGATCTGAGTGAAGTCTACCCGGAATATGAAAATCATATGCTGATCGCAGTTACAGAAAAAATATCCAGAGACGATATTGACGATTTTGTGGCTGCATTGGAGGAGGTTGGCCATGACTGAGAAAACCATCTATGAACTTTCACAACCCAGTCGCAAAGGTGTCACATACCCTGATCCGGACGTTCCCATCGTGCCATTACCTGAAGGTTTTACGCGTGAAGAACTCCGCCTGCCGGAGCTTTCAGAAATCGATGTCATCCGCCATTTCACGAAACTTTCTTCGACAAATTATTCTATCGACAAAGGATTCTATCCCTTAGGTTCCTGCACTATGAAATACAACCCAAAAATCAACGAGGAGATGGCTCGGCTTCCTAACTTTGCGCACACACACCCCCTACAGCCTATTGTAAGCGTTCAGGGCAATTTATACTTGATGTACCAGCTACAAGATTGGCTTGAGGAGATTAGCGGCTTCCATCGTGTCTGTCTCACGCCTGCTGCCGGTGCACAGGGTGAGTTGGTGGGTGCGCTGATGATCAAGAAATACCATCAGGTCAATAATCACAAAAAGCGCGTGAAGATCCTTATCCCGGATTCTGCCCACGGAACCAACCCCGCCACATCTTCAATGAGCGGTTTTAAGGTTGTTCCAGTCCCCTCAGACGAGCGAGGAAATGTTGACATTGATGCCCTTAAACAGGAATGCGATGATACCCTCGCGGGCCTGATGCTAACCAACCCCAACACGCTTGGATTGTTTGATGAGAACGTCGAGGAGGTGATCAACCTTGTTCATGAAGCCGGTGGGTTGGTTTATGGTGACGGTGCCAATCTTAACGCCCTTTTGGGCGTGTTTAGACCCGGAGATGTCGGCTTTGATATCATGCATTTCAATCTGCATAAAACATTCTCCACCCCACACGGCGGAGGCGGTCCAGGTTCGGGCCCTGTCGGCGCCTCAGAAGCTCTGAAGGATTACCTCCCTGGTCCGGTTGTGACGATGATTGAAGAGGGCGATGACGAAAATCCGCCATTTTTTGGGTTCCACACACCGGAAAAATCCATAGGACGCATGAAATCTTTCTATGGACATTTTGGTGTGCTTGTGCGCGCCTTTACTTATATAGCCATGTTGGGTGCAGAGGGGTTACGAGATGCAGCTGAAAAGGCCGTCCTCAACGCCAATTATTTGATGTCAAAGGTGAAACAACACTATCCGCTTCCCTTTGACCGCACCTGCATGCACGAATTCGTGGTGGAAGGCGCATGGGAGGATATTCCGGATATTCACGCTTTAGATATCAGCAAGCGGTTGATGGACTACGGCTTTCATCCACCTACAAACTATTTCCCGCTCATCGTACACGAAGCGTTGATGATTGAGCCCACAGAAACAGAGAGCAAAGAGACTCTGGATGCTTTCGCTGCTGCCATGAAGGCAATAGCTAAAGAATCTCGGGAGAATCCCGAACTCCTCCATCATGCACCCTACAACACACCTGTACGTCGCTGTGATGAGGTCAAAGCCGCCAGAGATTTGGTGCTGCGCTGCCGGATTCCAGAGTGATAATATATGCTCAAAAACACAAGGCGTTGGTTATATCCAACGCCTTTTATGTCGTAATCAGTCTTTTAGAATGAGGCTGACGGGACAATGATCTGAGCCCAGAATATCGCTATGAATGACCACATCTTCAACTTTATCCATTAAGCCTTCTGAAACCAGGAAATAGTCCAATCGCCAACCAATATCTTTCTTTCTAGCATTATAGCGATATGTCCACCATGTGTAATCTTCTCTTTCTGGATAAAGTTCTCTGAAGGCATCCACAAACCCATGATCTAGGTAAGTATCAATCCACACCCGCTCTTCTGGTAAGAATCCCGTATTTTTTTCATTGGACTTGGGATTTGCCAGGTCAATTTCATTATGAGCAGTGTTAAAATCGCCCGTAATAATAATATTCTTTCCTGCTTCATGTAATTCATCGCAAATTATTAATAAAATTTCATAAAATTCCAGCTTGAAAGGCACTCGTTTGTTCTCCGAGCCGCCGTTCGGAAAATAGATATTATAGAGATAATAATCCTCAAATTTTGAAAGGATTACCCTACCCTCGCTATCAAATTTATCAATTCCAATGCCCTTCTCAACCTCCAACGGTTCAGTCTTATGAAAAGTGACCACGCCGCTGTAACCTTTTCTTTCAGCAGGGTTCCAAACTGCATGATAGCCCTCAATCATAGCCTCTTCATCGCTGATTTGATCCAATTGGACTTTTATTTCCTGAAAGCAAAGCACATCGGGTTGGATATCTTGAACCCAATTAAAGGCATTCTTCCTGATAATCGCTCGGTAACCGTTTACATTCCAAGTTGTAATCTTCATGTTTTACCTTTCACTTCTTATTCCTGCTATGGTAAACTTGTTAGTTGAATTAATAACTAGTGACATACAAACTGATTTTACTCAGCTATATTACTATCACAAAGGCTGACGATGATTATAAACACTCAACTGAAAAGCAGAATTGCCGGTTTGCTGATAACACTTCGTTTCTTAAGCGCACTCGTGTTCTTAAGTGATCCTATAATCGTCACCGCTTCACCATTGCAGCAGGAAGAGGGACCGGTTTACATCGTTCAGCAGGAGGATACCCTCAGCTCAATTGCAATGCGCTTTGGCGTTTCCTTAGAGGATATACAAACCGCAAATAACTTGCCTGACCCCAACGCCATTCAGATAAATCAACGCCTTGTTATCCCGGGCTTGGAGGGTATTTCCGGGTTATTGACATCTGAAATTTTATCATACGGCACATCGTTAACCGATCTCACTCGAGCTTATAGCATTGGTCGTGAAGATCTGGTCACACTGAATCACCTGATCAGCCCATCGGAAGCTATTGCTGGCATGAAATTCATCGTTGCTGTCAGTGAAGATAAGGCTGAACTTTCTCCTTTCACAACAGTTTCTAAAGGCGAAACATCCCTTGAAAAGGCGATCCAAACAGGTGTATCCCTATGGCAGATTCTTGAAAACAACCAATTAGAAGCAAGCTGGGATATGCTGCCAGGTGAAGCGCTATATAGAGAGTTACAAGAGGATGCCGAAAACAACATCTTATTTAACACAATTGCTATTATCGTCGTCAACCCATTACCCACTGTGCAGGGTGAAACTCTTGAGATTATTGTCACCACCGATGAAGCCGCAGAAATCAGCGGCTTATTCGGTGATAAACCTCTGCGATTCTTCACTGAAGATGAAAAGAATTATTACAGCTTCACCGGCGTACATGCCATGTCAGATGTAGGACCCCTCCCGCTTCAAATTACAATAGCCAACGCTGACGGTTCAACACAAACTTATGAACAAATGGTGCTGATCGCCTCTGGCAACTACGGCAACGATGCATTATTTCTCGTTGACGACATTTACGTCGACCCCGAGACCATCGCAGAAGAAGATGAAATCATCAACAATGTCCTAACCCAATATACATCCGAACGATATTGGGATGGGCAATTCCAATATCCCATTGATGAACCATGCATTAATGGTTATTTCGGTCAAAGGCGAAATTATAACGATGGCGCGCTATATTACTATCACACTGGCATTGACTTTGAGGTATGCGCGCCAAATCTGAACATCTATGCGCCCGCTGCAGGGAAAGTTGTGCTAACGGAAGAAATGGTTGTTCGGGGAAACGCCATCCTTATCGATCATGGTTGGGGCGTTTACTCAGGCTACTGGCACCTCTCAGAATTTAATGTACAAGTGGGCGACTTTGTTCAACCTGGCGATCTGCTTGGAATCATTGGAAACACCGGTCGGTCCCTTGGCCCACACCTGCATTTTGAAATTGACATCGGCGGAATACCTGTGAATCCTGAAACATGGTTGAATCAAGTCTTTCCCTGAAAGGCACATTAAAAAAATACAAGCACATATCTAATGTGCTTGTGTGTCAATGCGCTGGGAGGGAGTCGAACCCTCACGCCTCAGCGGCACGTGGCCCTCAACCACGCCTGTCTGCCAGTTCCAGCACCAGCGCTTGAGCAGAGTAATTATAACCTTCATAAAAAGCTTGTCAAGCAAAGACAAGAAAACGAATAAGGAGAATTGAAATGACAATTGTATTGGATGCTATGGGGAGTGACCAACGCCCGTACCCAGAAGTTCAAGCCGCTGTCACCGCCTCAAATCTTTACACCGAAAATATCCTTCTTGTCGGTGATGAAAAAACACTGCGAGAAAAATTAAACCTTACCTCCGGAGATCATTCTCGGGTAAAAATTATACATGCCCCAGAGGCACTGGACATGAGCGACCATATTGTTGAGGCTCGTTCGAAAAAACAAAACACCATGCGTGTGGGCATGGAATTGGTGAAAAATGGCGAAGCGGATGCTTTCGTCACTGCCGGTAATACGGGCATGGCAATGTATTTCGCCAAAAAAGTTTTCGGCGACATTGAAGGCGTTATCCGGCCTTGTTTATGCGGCATTTTTCCAGTCAAGGATGGATATGCTGTCCTTCTTGATATCGGCGCAAACGCTGAATGCCGCCCTGAATTCCTGTTTCAATTTGCCGTGATGGGAAAGATTTACGCAGAAACAATGCTCGGCGTAGATAACCCTCGTATAGGATTGCTCTCCAATGGCGAAGAGGAGGGCAAAGGTAATGATTTGGTACGGAACACTTTCCCTCTTTTAAAGAATTCCAAATTGAATTTCATTGGCAATGTTGAAGGTAAGGAATTCTTCGGTGGTCATGCAGATGTTGTCGTCACGGATGGTTTCACCGGCAATGTCCTGCTAAAATCCACCGAAGCTGTAGCAAAACTGATCATTGACCTTCTAAAAGAAGAATTAATGTCATCCTTTCGAACCAAGATGGGCGCATTGCTGGCAAAGCCCGCTTTCGGAAAAATTAAACAAATACTTGATCCCTCTGAAATTGGAGCCGCCCCACTGCTTGGAATCGATGCACCGGTATTCGTCGGCCATGGCCGCTCCGATGCCAAAGCCTTGATCAGCGCAATTCGGGGGGCAGAACAATCTGTAGACAACCAACTTTTAGCAAAATTACGACAAGCGATCTCAGAAAATATCCAACAGGAGTAAAAAAAATGAAATTAGTACTCAATGAGAAACTCATCAAGCGCAATAAAACCATCGGTAATATCACATCCATCATCGGCATCGCTATACTTGCGGTTGGTCTGATCTTGAATTTTAATCCCACCCCAACAAAAACCCTGATCTCATTCGGGGCGTTGATTGTTGGATTTATTATTTCACAAATAAGCACCTACTACGTATCTCGATTTGGGCGACAACCACGGTTTGATGAGATTATTACAGAAAATTTGAAAAAACTGGACGATGGCTATACTTTATATGTCTATAACTCCCCTATCCCATTGCTTCTGGTGGGGCCACATGGATTATGGATCCCCACGCCTATCACTGCCAGTGGAGAAATCTATTATGATAAAAAATGGAAGCAACGCGGTGGTGGTTTTCTGATGAAACTCTTTGGTCAGGAGAACCTCGGTCGTCCTGAAGTGGAAGTCCAGGTGAACGAAAAGGATATCCACAAGTTACTAGAGAAGCATCTCGAGAAAGACGAATTCCCCCCAATTCAAAGCATTTTAGTCTCAATGCATCCCAAAGCGACCATTGGCAATGTGGATGATGCGCCCATACCTGTTGTGCAAACTGATGCGCTACGACGGATAATTCGTCGATATGATAGGAAATACGAAGTTGAAATACCCCAAGATGAACTGGATAAAATCAATCAATTGTTTAGTGCTTAGGACCTAGACTGGTCAGGATAAACCAGCATATTTTCTTAGCGTTTGAATTTCTTCAGATTTTAGATAGCGGAAATTCCCGGATTGGAGTTTCCCAAGTTCGATAGGTCCAATCCGCACACGACGGATCTGCCGCACAGGAAGCCCAATGCGAGCACCGGTTCGGCGGATCTGTCTGTTTTTTCCCTCCCGCAAGATCACCGTCAACCATGCGCCTTTCTTAGTATAGGATTTGACTTCAACCTCTGCCGGCAAAGTTCGATAGCCATCTTCCAGTACCACCCCACGACGCCATATCTCTAATTGCTCATCATCCGGCCGCCGTGTCAACCGCACCTCATATTCCTTATCGTGCTCGTATCGTGGGTGGGTCAGCCTGTTTGCCAATTCGCCATCATTTGTCAACAAGACTAGCCCTTCACTATCGAAATCTAGACGACCAATAGGATAAAGATGCCGTTCATCCTTCACAATGTCAAAAATAGTCGGCCGGTCGTCATCAGGTGCATCTAATGACAGGAAGTTACGGGGTTTATTGAGTGCAATATAGACCTTCTTTTCGGCTTTGCCTATGGGTTGACCATCCAAGCGGATTTCATCTTTCTTTGGGTCCGCCTTGGCGCCTAATGAAATTTTCTGTCCGTTAACGGTCACACGACCTTCTTCAATAAACCTTTCACACCCGCGCCGTGAACCGAATCCGGCTCTGGATAATATCTTCTGAACTCTATCTTCCGACATTATGTTTTTAAAACTTCCTTAGTTTCGTTGCTATTTTGGATTTCTTCGAGGGCTTCAAAATCTATAAAGGGAAGCTCGTCAAGCGTCTCCAATCCAAAATATTGCAAAAATTCAGGTGAAGTGCCATAGAATATAGGTCGTCCAGGCGTTTCAGCCCTACCCAACTCCTCGAGTAAACCCTTGGATAACAAAGTGCGCAAAACACTGTCGCTGTTGACACCTCGTATCACATCTACTTCAGGACGGGTAACCGGTTGTTTATAGGCAACAATAGCCAATGTTTCAAGTGCAGCCTGCGATAAAGTACTGGTCGATTCTAAACCCAGAAATGTTTCCACAACCTCACTCATTTCAGGGGCAGTGGTCAACTGCACCTTCGTTTTAACACGCATCAAACGCAAACCGTGACCGTAGGTCTTATAATGCGTTTCCAACGCTGATAATTGCGATTCCACTTCGCTTTCAGTGACATCCAAGGCCTTAGAGAGCTGATAGACACTGACCATCCCAGATGAGACGAATAACATAACCTCGATTTTCGCTTGAATGTCTTGTTCCTTATTTTCTTTATCCATAAATTATCTCAATTTTTATTAATATCAATAGATAAAGGATTATACTCTATTAGAATCACCATGATCCGGCTTGATGCTGGTAAAATGATCAAGTGAGTTCCTTTATGAGAAAAAGCAATAATAAAATAAGGAGAAATCAATGCGAGTATTGCTGACCGGTGCTGCCGGATTCCTAGGTTCACACCTGACGGATAGACTCATTGCTGAAGGGCATGAGGTGATTGGTATGGACAACTTCATTACAGGCAATGAGGCTAATCTTTCACATCTTGCAGGCAATCCGCGTTTCAGCTTCATCCGACATGATGTTTCCAATTTTATATTCGTCCCCGGAGAAATTGATTATGTGGTTCATTTCGCTTCTCCTGCCAGCCCAAATCCTGCCTCTCCCCTGGGTTATCCGAACCTCCCCATCCAAACCCTAAAAGCGGGTGCTTTGGGAACTCACAATTCCCTGGGCGTTGCGCGGAAATACAATGCGAAATTTCTTCTTGCTTCCACGAGTGAAATCTACGGCGATCCCCTCGAACACCCTCAAAAGGAGACATACCGAGGAAACGTGGATCCTGTTGGTATAAGATCGGTTTATGATGAGGCTAAACGCTTTGCAGAAGCATTGACTATGGCTTATCATCGATTTCATGATATTGACACACGCATTGTGCGCATCTTCAATACCTACGGCCCCCGAATGCGGTTGGACGACGGACGAGTCGTACCCAACTTCATTCAGCAAGCCCTGCGAAGTGAACCACTCACCATATATGGCGATGGAAAACAAAGCCGTAGTTTTTGTTATGTTGACGATTTAATTGAAGGTATTTACCGACTGATGATGTCTGATTACCATGAACCCGTTAATATCGGTAATCCTGATGAGTTTTCAATCCTTGAATTTGCTTATCTCGTCAATGCCTTGGTTGAAAACACAGCGGGAACTGTGATGAAACCTGATAAACGAGTGGGCAATGACCCGCAAAGGCGGCAGCCTGACATTTCCCGTGCAAAAGCTCTCTTGAATTGGGAACCTAAAGTTGCCCTTCGTGACGGTCTTATCAAAACAATCCCCTATTCCAAAGAGAAAATGGGGTTATGAACATTCTTAATTGCAGGAAAGAACGGCAGCGTTTCCTAAAGTTTACCTTTGTTGGATTGACGGGCACCATTGTTGATTTTGGGCTTCTGAACCTTCTGCGGATAGTTTTTAAACTACCGCTTGTGTGGGCACAAGGCATCTCATTCACAGTTGCTGTGATTAACAACTTCCTTTGGAACAGGTTTTGGACTTATCCTGAATCCCGCGATAAAGGGGCTTCATGGCAATTAATGCAGTTCTTTATTATCAATATCATCGGCATTACCATTCGCACACCTCTGATTTCATGGTTGGATGACTTGATTCTTAACATTTTAATAAAGGTAAAGGTTGATGTATCCATTGAAAATTATGTCATCAGCCAGAATCTAGCCCTCGCTGTAAGTATTTCCGCTATCATGCTCTGGAATTATTTCGCCAACCGTTATTGGACTTTTAAAAATATCCCCTCGGGTGATGAAGAGCTTCGCGAAGAAATGTAATAAGTATCCAATTTGAATGTTTATGCTTTACACAATATTTTCAAGGAGCCAATTAAATGCGTGTCATATCCGGTAGCGCCAAAGGAACACAACTTTCCAGCGTCCCTGGAAAATCCACACGTCCCATCACTGATCGAGTCAAAGAAGCGTTGTTCAATATTTTGCGGCTAGAGATAGTCAATAAAAGCATATTAGATCTCTTTGGAGGGACAGGCGCTGTAGGCATTGAAGCACTCTCACGCGGGGCTGATCACGTTGTCTTTATTGAGATCAACTACCAGGCTTATAAGACCATCAAAAAGAACCTTAAGGCTACAGCTCTCGAAGCTTACGCAACTGTGCTGAAAAAGGATGCTTTTGTTTACCTGCAAAAAGAACCCGAACGAGAGTTCGATATTATTTACATCGCTCCCCCTCAATATCAAGGGCTGTGGGTTAAAGCCATGGATATCTTAGATAAGAATCCTGGATGGATCAAGAAGGATGGTGTTGTTATTGTACAAATTCATCCTAAGGAATTTGGTAAAGATAATGACTACACGAATTTCAAAATATTTGATCAACGAAATTACGGTGACACACACCTTATCTTTTATGAATATATCTCACAGGAACGAGATTATTAATTTCTCAGAATCTGTATATTGGTATTTGCCGATTATCACTGGATCACCTTCTTTATACCTAACAATTCTTGGCAGTAAATAGGCAAGATCTTCAACCAGGGGGATTTCTTCTAGCCCATCCAGGTCGAACCAAAACAGCTCTCCCTCTTTTGAGGGGATGAATCCTTCGCCTGTATACGCACCGCGAAAGATAAAAATGGCAACCCCTTCTTCTTGCGAGACATCAATCATGACTTGACCGCAATAGATGAGATCAAGATCAGGTATCCCAGTCTCTTCCAACAATTCACGCTGTGCTGCTTCAAGAATTTCTTCTCCAGCCTCAATATGACCCCCTATACCATTGTACAGACCTGCCCAACGCCTTTTGTTTTCTGCTCCTTTGATCAATAAAACTTGCTCACGATCATTAAAAAGAAAAATCAAGGTACGTGGAATAACGTG
>Ga0307427_1000224_pt1 | contig 40699 bp, 36 predicted proteins | sample SalMarWE160190MG_FD_202162 | JGI IMG/M metagenome (GOLD analysis project Ga0307427, IMG submission 202162) | Salt marsh sediment microbial communities from the Plum Island Ecosystem LTER, Massachusetts, United States - WE1603-190 | ecosystem: Environmental > Aquatic > Marine > Intertidal zone >...
TTTTTTGGCCATCGTGTTCTCCTTGACTGGCGGTTTACCACCATAATACACAAGTACAGGTGACCAGGAAGCGCTGTCATCTGGGTGACTAGGAAGTGCTGTCATGTGGCCGGTGAATGGTAAGACAAAGACAGAAGCGACAAGAAACCACGCGCAGGTCTTGATTCCAAGCTCTTACCGCAGAGAACACAGAAGAGACCATCTTTTCTTGTTTTCTACAATCATATTATGGTTTTGTCTGTAAGCAAAGAACATGCCTTCCTCCGCGATCTCGGCACCCTTGGTGGTTGAACGCCTTTGTCTTTGGCACTAAGCTGCCTTTGTTCTTAACCCTATTCTTGTTTTTCTCTGCGATCGTGGCGGCTTGAGTGAGTGAAACGAACGGGAGAGAGATAAATCTTAGCTGGAGTGTGAGGACCCCCATATCTATTCCTAGTGGTTCTCTCATGGCTTCCTGATTTCGTCTCCATTTTGTGGTTATCTGTCGTTGCTCCTATCTTCATCCCTTGTAAATCGAATGTCCCCTTTCAAGGCATTACGGAGGTTGCTCACGAGCCTTGACACCACAGTCTGTCACTGCTCTGTCCGGCAGCAGATGCATCACCTCACCAAAGCAGCAAACGACCCACGAGAAGGTACACAAGACTCAGTTGATGGCTATCCCACAGACATTGAGAAATTCCGGGAAATGGCAGAGATAAGAGAAAGCTACTGTCAGGCTCTATAAGGAATGCATGAAAGAGCCAATATCCTTCGCATTACCACGCTTGCTACCAGTCTCTCCTCTCCCATTTCATGGGAGGCTCGTGGTATCTAGTCTTTCCTATTCAGCATTAAGGTATAAGCGATCGAGCCCGCCGCCAGAACCGGATCAACTACTGGAATACCTAAACCTTTGGCGATCTTCGGCGCTACTGCCATTGTTGAGAATCCTGTACAAGCAAGCACAATCACATCGCTCCCTTGTGCTCTTAACTCTTCTGCAGTATTCATAGTATTCTCATAGCCCACATCCGATTCAAGGTCGAGGGCGCTTTTCACACCTTTTACTCTCTTCCAAACGAGAAAGTGCTTCCCAAGGCCAGCTCTGACAGCCTCAGGGATGTTGTCAGTAATCGTGATGACCCCAACGGAGTCACCTAATGTACATGCGATCCCCGCTGCACTTCTACCTGCCCCAATAACTGGAATCTGGAGTTCCTTGTTCAACTCTTCAACGCCAACATCTGCCGCACAACTAACGATGATAGCATCCACCTTACTCTGCAACTGCCTGCCCAATTCAATGACCTTGGGCAGGGCAAGTGCTTCCGATTTGTCGTCATAGATCCCACGGACTTGATCCTTAATACAATGGCAATGTACTAGTAGTCCCGGGAACGCACCTTCAATGAGTAGGGCGTGCCTATCAGTAGCGCCCACGGCTTCCAGCGTCCTCACCCGTATGAGTCCAATTTGCATCGATCCTCCTTTCTATGTCGCATCCGCATGCGACTCCTGGAGATTCGCCTGGCTACAATAGATTGGCGAAACCTTCCGATTTACTCACACACTTAAGAGCACTGCTGTACTTGGCAATGGCGACCTTACTGCTCCAGATATCTTCGGCTTCCATCTAAGAGAGGCCACCATACATGTGCTCTCTTGAACACCTCTTTGTGTTAAGGATGAATTGTTGCTTCTAATAAGGTGACTCGAGCTTAAAGAGAATAACACAGAGATGCTCAACTTGTCAAGAGAAGGAAAGCGACACGCGCACTGGCACATAGGACAACTTGAGAGCTATGTACCCCGGAATACGTGTACGCTAAGCAGTATGATAGGGAATCTCTCCTGGCTCGGGCCTGTGGTTAGAGGCTAAGGTGCCTGAGTGGAGCACTTGTAATATCCAAGCGAATCACCTGTGATTTGACATTGTGGATTGCTTTTAATAGTATAAACTCAGAGGTGTATTTCGTGAGATACTTGGAGTTTGCTAAGGCAGCCAACCTGATCACGGACTTCTATCTCAACATTAAATCTGGAGAGGATGTAGTGTTGGTTAGGGATACGCGCATCGATGAATTCCCGGGCGCAGAGGCTCTCGTGGAAGCAGTTGTTGTTGCTGCCAGTCTCAAAGGTGCTGAGGTTCAGATTGTTAACTATGTTTCTCGCCCAATCGCAGGGATGGAACCCCCCAGATCCATTGCCGCAGCAATGAAGGCAGCGGATGTGGCCATCCTGATGACTACACTCTCGATCCTTCAAACGGTTGGTGTGACGGAAGCCATCGCAACCGGCACTAGACTGTTGATGCTTCCGCCAGCACGGTACATTTTCAACTCTCTAGACATGCTATACCGCTTGATGCCAGAAGATTCGAAAGAAATAGAGAGAAGAATGCGTCTAGCAGAGAAGCTTGTTATGCTCTTTCAAGCGGGGACGGAGGTCAGAGTGACCTCTGGAAAAGGCACGGATATAACCTTGAGCATCGGGAAGCTCAAGATCTACCATAATCCAACCACTGCACGAGAGCCAGGGCAGAGAACAATCGTCCCTGGCGGGCAGGTTACTGTCGGAGTAACCGAAGGGCAGGCAGAGGGTAAGTTTGTGGTCGACGGAAGTGCATCTCCAATGTACCGACCTCTACGTAATCCAATAGAGATCGTTGTAACAGAAGGCAAGGCGGTGGCTATTAACGGACACAGCGATGCACGAGAGTACCGCGAATTCCTGGAGAGCCTCGCCGATCCGCAAGTGTATACTATTGCAGAGGTCGGCGTAGGATTCCACCCTCGCGCGAAATTATCTGGAACCCCTCTAGAAGATGAGAGGATATTCGGGGCGTCATGGATTGCGCTTGGTACAAACGTTCATCTTGGTGGCACAGTGAAGGCGAAGATTCACAGCGACTGTGTGATGCTGCCTCCTGTCAATGTTTCGATCGATGGCAACACAATTCTGGAGAATGGCAAGTTCAATATTTAGATCCTCTGATGAACACGACCTTTTCAATGGGAGGTGATTGCTACTAAAACACTTGTGTGAGAAGTGGGCTGAATAGGAAAAGTTAAGGAGGTAAAAGTAATGTTTTGTGAGAAGAGAATTGTGCCAATTGCGGTTGTTCTACTGTTAAGTATGTTAATAGGTTTAGTGGGATTCGTATCCGTGGCAGGGGAGAAAACGACTCTTACCATTGCCATTACAGCTGACCCACGGGGGCTAAACCCCATTTTTGCAGCCACTTTCCACGACTGGGTTGTAGGATGGCGTCTTTACAGCTCATTGATTCAGGCCGACGAGAATTTCCAGCCCGTTCCTGATCTGGCCGAGTCCTGGGAAGTTTCACCGGATTACTTGATCTACACCTTCCATCTGAAACAGAATGCGACCTTCCATGATGGGAGCCCCATAACCTCTGAGGACGTGGCATTCAGTGTCAAAGCAACACTAGAACATTGCAGCATCTGCGCCCGTGGGCTGGGTTCAGTCATCGAATCGATTGAGACTCCTGGCCCTTACACTATCGTCTTCCATCTGAGCGCGCCGTATCCCGAATTCTTGAACCCCTATGATGGGATTGGCCCTCATTGCTCGCCGGTCATGAAGAAAGAGCTTTATGAAGGTACGGACCTGCTCACGAATCCTCACAATAGCGATCCCATCGGGTCGGGCCCGTTTAAGTTTGTGGAGTGGGTAAGAGGGAGCTATATCGTTCTTGAACGATACGAAGGGTATCACGGTCAAGTGCCTGCTATCAAGCGTATTGTATTCCGTATTCTGGGTGATCCTATGGCTAGGGCGTTGGCGTTTGAAAGTGGTGAGGTCGACTGGATTCCGTTTGAAACCCCAGCCAGCCAAGTAGCGAGACTGAACAGCTTGCCAGGAAACAACGTGTTCTTCCATGGAAACCCGTGCGGTACGGCATTGGAACTCGGTTTCAATATGCGAAAGGAACCCTTCCAGGATAAATCAGTGAGGAAGGCGCTCACTGCTGCGATAGATAAGGACAAGATAGCGAACCTGGTTTATTTTGGGGAGGGAGCCGATCCGGGCAAACAGCATGTTTCGCTCACCTCGTTCTCTCAATGGTGGTACAATCCTGAAGCCCAACAGATTGGGTACGATCCTGAACTGGCTGATGCGATATTGGATCAGGCCGGGTATCCGGTGAAAGAGGACGGTTGGAGATTTCGAATCAACCTCAAGCACACCACCGGCTATACCGAACACTTGAAGGTGGCAGAGCTGATCAAAGACGACTTCAAGAAAATCGGAGTCGATCTCACAATAGTCAGTCTCGATCACGCTGCGTGGCACGAGCACGTGTTCAAGAGCTGGGACTTTGACACCACTCTGCTGCCGTTCTGCAGCGGCCCGACCCCTCCGTCCATGAAGCGGTTTCACACGACGAATATCTTGCCGATAAGCTGGGCGAATTGTATGGGGTTTAGCAATGCCGAATATGACGCGTTGTTTAACTTAATGGTCAGCGAAATCGACGTAGAGAAACGCCTGGCACTCGCCTATCGGATGCAAGAAATCCTAGCTGAGGAGCAGCCGGTTGCCTTCGTTGTCGCCAGAAAAAACGCGACCGCAATAAAAGAGGGACTGTTTACTGAGGAACCTGAAGGCGGTTGGGTGCTAGAGTATCTATGGATACACCTCAATCGGATGAAATTTGTAGAGTAGGAAAAGTTACTTGAACAGGGATGTTACAAGCTAATCCTCCCCAGGGCCTCTTGGGACCTGGGGAGGGGTCATTCTTATAGCGGAGTCTCTAACGAAGGAAGTTCGATGTTCGCCTACACGATAAGGAGAATCTTAGGGGCTATCCCACTCATCCTTCTGGTATTGGTTATAACTTTCACCATACTCCATATTGCCCCAGGGGATCCTGTCTTCCTTTTTATTCAAGGTGGGGCAGGGACAACATTGGAATATGTGGAACAAGTAAGAGCAAGGTTGGGTCTTGATAAACCCCTCGGGGAGCAACTCGTAGTCTTCATCGCGAACGTATTTCGTGGAGATCTTGGGTTTTCTCACTTCTACCAACGCCCGGTTTTCGAGATTGTCGCGGAAAGGATACCCATTACGCTCTCACTTGTAATTTTATCCACACTATTTGCAGCGATGGCGGGAATCATACTTGGCGTCTTCGCAGCAAGACGCCCTTATTCGCTCATTGACCGTACAAACACCGTGATCGCTGTTTGTGGTTATTCTATCCCCCAATTTTGGCTTGGCCAGTTGTTGATTATCGTATTTGCAGTACACCTACACATACTTCCAACAGGTGGTGTCCCAATTCGGGCACTGGGTGATGTCACCCTTTTGGATTGGGTGCGCCACTTTATTTTGCCGGTTCTCAGTCTTGGATTCATTCAACTTGCCCTGGTCGCTCGTGTAACACGCGCAAGCATGTTGGAAATTCTCGGTATGGATTATGTTACTAGCGCACGTGCTAAGGGTATAGGAGAAAGGACAGTACTTTTCAAACACGCCTTGCGCAATGCGGTGCTTCCTGTTTTGACTGTGATAAGCGTTAATTTTGCCTTCCAATTTGCAGGAGCCATGATCATCGAAACGGTGTTCAGTTGGCCTGGGTTGGGAAGAATGATGTTCGAATCCGTATTTCGACGGGATTACCCTGTGCTTATGGGATTGCTTGTTGTGACGTCTGCGGGTGTGATTGTGATCAATCTCCTCACGGATCTGATGTATGCCTATCTTGATCCAAGGATTGTGTACGAATAATCAAGTAAGCAATGAGGAGCAGTATATTGTCTCTTTCAGCGAAAGAGCTTAAAATACTAAGGGAGAAGGTGGAGGTTCCCTGGAATCTGTTGCAGGATTTTTGCAGGGGATACTACAGAAACAAGGGAGCTATTTTTAGCCTCTTTTTCTTGATTCTTCTAGTTATCACTGCCATTTCTGCTAATTGGATCACAAGGTATGGCCCGATGGATACAGGGGTTGGTCTCCCTTTGCAGGCGCCAAGTAGCTGCTTTCTTATGGGGACAGATGACCTAGCAAGGGATATATTCAGTGGAGTAGTGCACGGCAGCAAGGTTTCACTCATGGTGGGTTTCATCGCGGCATTCACCGCTTCCATCATCGGTGTGGTTATCGGCTCCGTATCGGGCTATTTCGGTGGCTCAACCGACTATATGTTGATGAAGCTTTGTGAGTTGTTCCAGTCTGTTCCCAGGTTCCTTCTGGCGCTGGTCATCGTGGTTTTCTTTGGTAATACCATTTGGAACGTTGTTATCGTGATTGGGATACTCAGTTGGCCTAGGATGGGGAGATTAATCCGTTCCGAGTTCCTCCAGTTGCGCGAGCTGGAGTTTGTCATGGCAGCAAAGGCCTTAGGGATGAGCACTGTGCGCATCATTTTCAGGCACATCTTGCCAAATGCCCTGCACGTCGTCTTTGTAACAGCCTCGCTGGAGGTAGGAGCAGCCATCATCACTGAAGCGGGGTTGAGCTACTTGGGGGCGGGCGATCCCAATCTAATGAGTTGGGGTCGAATGTTGTACAATGCGCAAACATTTCTTAGGAGCGCTTGGTGGTTAGCTGTCTTCCCAGGCTGCGCAATATTCGCTACAGTGCTGTCATTAAATCTGATTGGGGACGGGTTGAATGATGCGCTGAACCCCAAGCTTCGCCAGCGTTGATGTACCATCTCTTAGCTGACCTCTTCCCTGCTGTTACCGTGTCATGGGTTCTCTTACCCTGTTGATCCTTATCGCTGAAAAGTAAGCCCCGCCACACTTCCTTCATGTGCCATTCTACATAGTAGGCCAACATACATAGGAGATATCTGCCCGTACCCTGGTCTTCAGGTGGTGATGGACTTGTCTGCGTCCAGACACGCATAGGAGGCTGTATCCAGGGTATGCTTGGCTACCTGCCACTGTATTTGCGGGAGATTGGGTGGCCGGCGACTGGCGCTGATGGGGCATTAGCTGCTTTCCACGGGATTAGCACGATCTTCGTTGTCCCACTGGCCTTGCTATCCGATAGGCTTGGCTCAAGGAAAGTGGTTCTCATTGCAGCCACGCTGATGACCACGATTGGAGTGGGGTTGTTATCAATTGCTCAGGGCCCAGCGGTTTGGGTCTCAGTAGCGGTTGCTGGCATCGTTCGCGATGGCTTCATGGCAATCCTTATCACCATGATCATAGAGACAAAGGGGGTTGGAGTAACTCGTGCCGGAACAGCGGTGGGGTTGGTAATGGCCTTTTCCCGACTAGGTGGTCTTATTTCTCCTCTCTTCGGCAACAGCTTAGCTGATATCGATCTGAGTTTACCCTTTATTTTCTGGGCAGCCCTGGCCCCCATGGCTTTATTTGCTCTCTATTTCGTCAAAGAGGGAATAGGTAAGAAAGTGGGCGATTAGCCAGCAGATGGGACCAGCTTGATCACCCGCTGATCAGGTGTTCAAACAAACTCCCTTTACCTCGATCATTATGCCGAAACTCCATCTCCTAAGATGTACAGGTAGAAGTTCCGTGAGGAGAGCCAGTCGTACGGTGCTAGGCCCCGGAACGCCCAGGCAAGAATGGGGGTAAACACCCGTTCGAAGTAGGCTGAGCATGCCTCACATGCAGGGACTACTTCACCTTGCATTCATACTGTGGTCCTTGTATTTTAAGCACACTTCCCCCTCCAATCTCTTTTTGCCTTACCATCAGCTTGGCACTGGTGACATGTTGCACAGTTACAGTTATGCTAGAATCAGGCCCAAGCTGGAAACAAGAGCAATTTACTGGTGGGAAGCTCCCATCGCTCCTCACTTTGAGTATGAGCTCTTGTCCTTGGCTGTCGCGTAAGCTAACAATGGACCCAGCAGGGATCTTACCTGCTATAATAGAAACCGTTGGGGACTTTCCACGCGTGATTTTGACGGCAGCCTTAATGCGCTCAACAGTGGGCTTGCTGACGCACACCCATTTTCCCTTGTAATCGACTACGTCAATTTCTCCATCACCGTCAAGATCCACGGCTATGTGATTGTTAGAATCCTGATAGAGATCTCCCTTTATGCCTCCTACTGTTGTTGTTGCCCCGCCAGGGGAAGGTTTAAAATCGTCAGGAACGTACGTCTCTGTCCCAAAGCCCGGGAATCCAGGAAAGCCAGAGGTTAGTCTTATCACCGGCAGTTCCTTAGCGTCTTTCCCTTTCCCCACCCAGTCCTTTGCAAACGCCACCCTGGGCCCAGTGGCGGCTGCCCATTCGATCTCCCATTTTCCCGGGGGCGTTTTTGCCGTGAACTCCAATGTAGCTTCAAATCTCTTGCTGCCTGCAGCGGTAAAACCAATGCTCATAAGAACTTCGTCGCCCGGCTTAAGCTGCGGGTCATTTCCCAGCCTATCCCCGGAGGACAAAGGCCTCACGAACTCTACAGAGAGCATCCCATTGCTAAATGTTGCAGCTGCTCTTGCATCTTCCATACCACCTACGTCGCCGTCGGGAACAAAACTGAAGTCAGCTGCATACGCGAAATCTATCCCATCACTGATAAGTTTGCCCTCGCTTGCGGCTACCCATAGGTCAAGCAAATCGTCTCCTCTGTCATATAGCACCTTGCTATTATTGACATCGGTCGCTACAAACACCTCTATGTCCGTGACGGGGACCTCCGGCTCTATACGAATGCCCATGTAGATCTGTGTACCATCATGCTTGACGTATAGGGCGCCGGGGAATCGTAAACGACCATCCTCAGTAACGAGCTCAATCTCCGAGAAAAGGGAATCTGCCCACTCTAGTCCAATGAAGCCATCCAGGTATTCGTCAGAAATAGAGGCTCCAGCGGTAACGACTACAAACAGGTTCGCAGCAGCAGCGCGACTGGGCAATATCGCCATCTCTTCTTCTGTTGGTGCTGGTAAGATTGTGAAGCTCTCCGTTATGATCAATATCTCATCCAAATAGATACCAACTCTCCACTCTCCGGGCATTTGGCTGGCTTCATAGCCTGCTATGTCTATCCAGTTCCAGATAGGGTATTCTTCCCAGTAGTAGCCCTCTCCTGGATCTTCTAGCATTTCACTCCAGGTGGAGTAAAGCTCGTTATCGGGGGAATACCACTCCCATAGAACTTCATGAGAGCGGTCGACCGGGCCAAAGTCGATCCAAGAGATAGCTACTTCATCATCGACGCTGAACGAGTATGTAATACCTATGGGTTCATAACTTTCTTCATCGACGTCAATCGCCATAGCATGATCAATGACAGAGGGCATCTCTTGGCTAAGCGCCACGATCGATGTGGCTTGAAGGACCAGCACTAGCGAGAGCACCACTAGAGCCAGGTAGATACGCATTTTGGCCTCCTCTACCGGTTTGACTATCTCTATTCTACTACTTGAACACACACGGGACGCCGGTAACAAGCTTCAGGTGTGTTCAAGGGTCTCTTGACAGAGAAGAGTCATGTTCTGCTCTGATTCCATACTACTCAAAACCTTAGAAAAGTACAGAAGCTAAGATTTGGGATTAGATCTACCCATTCTTGGCTTGCGCACATCTTGCCAGGTTTGCCAAGAAGTTGATTCCCAAGTGCAGTTTGTGAAAGATATTTGCCAAGAACACAAGGAGGAAAGTGCCTTGAAGAAACAAGTGATCTGCCAGCTGTTAATAGTTATATTGTGTGTGTCGCTGGGCATCTTTGCAGAGACAAACGACAGGATCGAGATTGCTGACGCGGCATTCAACCGCTGGGACGAGAGCTTTGAATTCGAAGCTTACCAACAACGCCTTGAGACTGCTCTCGGTGCTTATGAACAGCTGCTCTACCTTGTCCCCAAAGATGAGCAACAAACGCGTGCACACATAGCCAATCGTCTTTCACAAGGGTACTTCGAACTAGGCTTTGCCTACATTACTGATCGAGGCGACCAAGAAAAGGCATTTGCTAGGGGACAGGCCCATGCGCTCACAAGCCTGCGCCTCGACCCAAGTTTTGTACAAGGTGAAGAACAGGGCTTCCGCGCCGCATTGGAGTTGGCAGATGACGCGATTGCCTTATTTTGGTATGGGAACAATCTTGGCAAGTACCTCGATTTTCACTGGCTGACCGCACTCTCTGGTGGGATGAAGGATGTGAGAGCGACATTTGAACGAGCAATCGAGCTCGATGAAGCCTATTTCGGGGGTGGGCCGTGGCGTGCATTGGGGTCATTCCTGGCAAAGGTTCCAACATTCCTTGGTGGAGATATGGTGCAAGCTAAAGCAGCCTTTGAGCATGCAATTGAGCTTGGACCTAATTACCTGGAAAACTACGTAGACTACGCTGAGTACTATGCCAAGCCCGAACAAGAATGGGACATTTTCCGCCATGAACTCAGCACCGCGCTTGAGCTAGCTAAAGATCCGGAAGTGATGGCTTGCTGGCCACTGTATAACACCCTTGCGCTGCGACGTGCTGAGAAGCTCTATTCTTCGGAACCGGGGGGTCCCAATTGATGCGGATGCTCGCCCTAATCCATTCTTCACCTTCACCAACTTACCTCTTTAAGCAGTGCTAAACAAGCGCTACATTAATGTTGATAAGTGCTAGATTCACATGATGGCAGAATGGTGTTGTTGTCACAAAAAGTCAGTGTTCTCTCAGCTACGGCCCAGCCCCATAGAGTAGATTCTTCACCCATAAGGTGCAAGAGGGCGCCACAGTCCTTTGCTTTACCTGTCTTTTCCCTGGAAGGGACAATTTAGTTCTATAGCCTTCATTACTGACCTAGGCCGACATTGCTGCCAAGATAAGGCTGAAAAAGAACTCCAAATGCATGTAAATATAAGAGCAGCATGTGCGATGCTAGGAAAGGTACAAATCCTAAGCGCATGACAGTGGTTTGATGCCCCTACATTTCTGCTCTGATGCTTATTGTCACAACCATGTATCCCAACACCGTGTTTGAGTACAGTCTTTCTCCAATTATTTCGCAACGAGCACCAGAAATTCAAGAAGGGCCTTCGCAGGTCGGCAAGCAGCAAGGTCAAGCGCGGCGGCAAGCCAAGGGTCAGTCCGGGGTCGAAAGCTGCAGCTTTTTCAGTGTAAATGCTCCTAAGTCAAAGACCAATCACAGTAATCCATTAGGCAACATATCGAACACAATGTTGCAAGAGCGGGGCATCTTGGAGAGCACATCAGGGCGAAAAGATGGTTTTAACCAAGAATAGTTCTTGGTTTTCGTTCGATCGTCTACAAATGTACTCTTGACAAACACATCCCCAGACGCTATAGTGGAGTTTGCTAGTACTCGCATATAGCGATTACCGGACTCGACTTGGCGGCGTCGACTTTTACTTTAAGGTCTATTGCTGGTTAGCCTACCCCGGTGAGTTCCCCCTCTTCTTTGTAATGTGAATAACAGCATAGCAACTTACCTACGTACGGTCAAGTTCTACGTGCTTGACGACGGTAGTTAGGTAGATGCCCTGTCCGGCTCATTACTGCGGGTGTACCTGTGCCATTCTTAGGACAATGGTCCGCATTCAAGCGCGCTTTTGGGCTTTCGTAAGAAACTGAGAAAGAATATAAAAGGGTTATGGACAGTGAGTTTGAGACACTAAAAAGCGTCATGAAGAAAGAGCCTGCTCTTTCATACCAGAAAATCACCCGGGCAGTAACAGCTATGGAGGAAGCCGATCTTATCACTCCGTGGCGAGGCGTCAATAACCGCATTTGCTTGACATATGATGACGCAGCTTTGTTGCGGCAGTTTATCGGTGTTTTAAGAAAGGGACAAACCCTGAGAAGCGCCGTAGTGATACTAAGACGAGACCTTGAACGGGATCATATTGAAAGACTGCGGCAGGAGATCTCGGACCTGCGAGCTGAGAACGAACGGCTATGTGCACTTGTAGAGGTCAAGCCAGTCCCTCGGTGGCTAAGAATTATACGCTGGTTACTCCATCCGAGTACCGAGTGGCTTAAGATGTTTCGTATTGCTACAACATCGACTAGCAAGTAGGGTTTTGTGTTGTCCTGCAGGAGAATTGCCGGGGTAGTGAAATAGAGGATTGATGGAAGAGATAGTTAAGGCGGTGCAAGTAATCGGAAGAGTAGCCACTGATCCTGGCTGGACAGGGCCAGCAACATTTGCCGTAACTCTCTTTACCGGCACGTTCGCTGCAGTAATTGGTATATTGCTCTTCTGTGCATATCGGAAGACTAACAAGCTCCACAAACTGACAATAGATTTGAATGAGAAGTACCAGAATTGGGAGATGGCACAGAAAGATCCTGACTTAATGTTACGAAGAGCAAATCTAGTTCGCTCTCCCAGCGGTCCCGCATTCGTGGTCAAGTTGGAGCTCCTCAATCCGGGGGGAATACCAATACAGCTTGACGAGGCGAATGTGAATATGGAGGGTGTTAAGGGATGGAAGGGTGAAAAATACTCCGAGTTGCGCGAAGAATATTACCTAATAAAACCATATACCCCGTTCAAAACAGACATCATCGTGAACACCCTCAAGGCGAAGGACACATCCTTCTGGCCGGGGAAAGTCACGGTAGGGCTTAGCTACGTCTCTGCTCGGACAAAAAGGGTGACTTTGGAGTATGAAGTACAGCCGCACAGCGGCACCGAGGCATGGCTATCTCTTTTAGACATGATTAGTATTGGGGATTCGACGCAAGGGACTTTTTCAAGACCCTCAAAGATCCAGAAGTACATAGAGGAGGATCAAGACGGAGAGTAGACCTTTTTGTTGTGCTGTAACTAGTCTAAGTTAGTTTCCCGGCTTCTTAAGAAATCTACAAATGGGATTTGTGGTTTCCCCACTCACAATTAGCTCAAGATTGCCTCAAAAAGAGCTCAAAAACACCTCAACGCTACCTCACACAGTCCTCAAAATCACCTCTTTTCGGCTTGTGTGTATCCTTTGCTGGCCTTCCCTCACATATAATCAAGGTCACTATGTACAATATAACAGACCTGAAACGAGCTACTGGCTACACCGTGAGTCAGCTTCGGACGCGCCTTGAGCTATTGTCACCTATCCTCAGTGAGGGTTTCTCAAGGGGACCGCGTGACAAGATTCTAGTACAGGACAGCGTTCTTGCTATCCTACAGCGTATGTATGAGCTAGAACGTGAAGGACTCTCGGCAAAGGACGCGCGAGAACGCATTGTCCAGGAACTAGGGAACGGTGACGGGAACAGTAAGGCGACGTTGAGCGAAGGTGACGGAAGGTTAGTCAATGCCCTGGAACGTGAGATCGAGAGGCTACAGGGTGAGAATCAGCGCTTATGGGGATTGATTGAGGATTTAACGCCGCGCCTTGCACCGCCTAAAGAAGAACCTCAGAGATATGACTTTTGGTTCACGCGGGTTTTCAGACATATAAGAGAGATAATAGGATGACAAAGCGTTGTTGCGAAAGGACTAGGTCTTTTATCGGGGAACGTGACTGGTTGATTCCTAGTGTGCTTGGGGTGATGGTTTTGCTGGTCTTTTCTCTATTACTGTTGTACAAAACATCTCTTGCTGTTAGTGCTCAGATTCTATTCTCAGGCTCCTTGGTGGTCACCTCGCTTCTTTTGGTTAGCATTCAGCGAGCTTTTAATAAACACGTAAGAGAAAAAGATGATCCAGACCTGATAATAGTTGGAGACCCTGAGCGCAACATACGTCAGGAAAGTAGAAGCGGGAAAGATAAGCACATAGTTGAGTTTATGTTTCGGGTTTGTCACCCCGCTCCCATCTTTGCAGCACTCTGGAAGGTGCATATCAAAAATACCGAACTAAGCAATGAATCCTGGGAGATACAAAACTGGAAGATTGAGAAAATAGACATAGATAGAAGAGTACTAATACGATCACAATCGTACCTACCAGTATTAGTCAAGCCAAATGAAATTACAAACGTAATATTTGAGGCAATTGTCGACGTGGACACACGCGACGAGGCAAAGAACATAACGAAACTTAAGTGGGGTTTTGAATACCAAATTGGTAACTATCAAAGGAAGACGAAAGGATACGAGCGGAACGTAACCACGAAAAAACAATAGTCCGGAGCGTCAAGCATCAGCCTCAGGTTACTAGGGCTTAGGAGCCTCAAAAGGGGCTTATAGGCCCGTGTGTCAGTGTAGGGGAGAGGCTGTAACGTCGATTTATGGCACTCTCATTAGATCAATAGCCAAGCCCCCAGTTTCCCAGGGGCCTTAGCGTTATCTTTTCATCCCTCATTCAGTCGAACTCAGATCGAGCGGGCTTGTTTATTGTCATGCACAAAGGGCTCATTATAAAGCGAGCTGTATTCAATATGGATTACCATGCGAGATACATAATCCCTCAGCACCGAGGTCGAATCTGGTGTGAGTAGTGAAGCTTTTACCGCGAACAGCGGTAGTTCAGTATTGGACGCTAGAGCCCTCGATATGGAAATGTAACGGTCAATACGCGGGAAATCAGGATGTTCAGCATGGATTGCGTCTGAAATTACCGTCAGTATACTCCTCTGGTCAGATACGATGTTCTTCTTGGCCTTTTTTCCTACTAGAGTGATGTTGAGTCTATCGATTAGTGCAATCCCTGCTCCCTCGTTCCTCAAGAAGAGTCCAAAATGGGATCTACCTGGCATCTCTGTGAAGTAGCGACTGACCTGAAGAATCGGCTTCACGGATAGGCGGGCATATGTTCTTTGTTCCATAGCCTGAAAAATGGTGAAAACAAGAGCAGCCAGCGCTATGATGATGGCTGGATTTTCCCTCACCCAACTAACGAGGATGAAGAGAAGACCAACCAGCACTGCGATGATGACAAAGATGACTGCATCTTTCACCCAACTCTTACAGCAATGTATTCTCAGGCTTCTCTCATGTTTCATAAAGAATCACCTTGGCCATATTATACCTCTTGAGTCTGATCGACAAATTAACGCCGCGTCTGGCGTTACCAAGGCGAAAGCGCTGGAATCCGTTCAGGTAAGCTAGGTAAGTTGGTAGGGGCAAGGCCACAAAGGGCAATAGCGGCCCTCTCATTAGATTTAGTCCGAATAGTTCTGGCTTTCTTGTTTCGCAACAAAACATTCCCCGTGTTGCGAGTTTTACAAGAGAGATGTCGGCAAAAAAAGCTGTCCTCTAGGCGGCACGATCAAGTAGTGATTTCATTTGACCAGGGTTTTTCTTATTCTTACGCTCGGCTTTCTTGAAAGTTGCTGCCGGTCCCAGCCGCGGGTATTCCACTTTCTTCCCAGCTAGCAACTCCTCGATGGTGAGAATCTGCAACCTTGGAAAGCGATTTTCACATAGATATTCTGGTTCGTAGAAACCCGCTGTAGCTGCTTCTCTTAACATCGGGCGGGTTGGTTCCTTCAGAGTGACAAAAGCCCCGATGGCTGCCTTCTCCCTTTTCAAAACACCATTGAGGTCACGTATCTGCGGAACGCTTACGTGCCCGCTTTTCACTTGAACAACGATCTTCTTTGCTTTCCCACTTAGATCATCGAAAAAGTAAATATGTCCGTCAATGCCTGTGTCAGCACCTTTCTTCTTATCCTGTGCCGGGCGAGCCTCTACTAACCCCAAGGTCCACCATTCAAATTGATAGCGGTTTTCCTTAGCCAGGGCTCTAGCGCTAGCTAAATCTTTTGGATCACCGATGACTTCATACGGGGAAAGCTCATTAGCAAAGGTGTCGTGTAGCCGATGCCGCATGAGGGTAACTGCTAGATGCGTGATGTCGATGCCAATCCACCGACGATGGAGGCGCTCTGCCACGGCTATGGCAGTGCCACATCCACAAAAGGGATCAAGGACTACATCCCCCTCATTGCTGCTTGCGGTGATGATACGTTCGAGAAGAGCTTCGGGTTTCTGAGTAGGGTAGCCAAGGCGTTCTTTGGACTGCGCTTGGACGGCTAGAATATCATCCCAGATGCTCGTGACGGCTGTACCTTTCATTTCAGAGAGGAATCTCCTGAGATACGGCCTGCCCGTCTTTGACCACTCGATTCGCTCTTCTTTATCCAACTGTTCTAACTTCTCTCGCTTTACACGCCACCCCCATTCGGGGGTATACCCTTTGTATTCATATGCCAGATTTGGCCTCGGACCCATGGAAGCACTTCGGATTATATGGTCGCGCCGATAACACCCTCGTACAGGATCTTTGTATCGGTAGAACTTCTCGATGTACTCAGGTGAATGCTGGCAATATAGTGGGTTCCAAACGAAGGCCGTGCTCCTACTATAAAAAAAGATTGTGTCCTGGACACGGCCATAGCGTTTTGAGTCGCTGTGCGCACTAGTACGTCGCCAAACGATCTCGTTTTGAAAATTAGCTGCCCCAAAAATGCCGTCAAGCAGAAGTTTGATGTAGTGGCTTGCCGTTGGATCACAGTGCAGGTATATGCTGCCGGTTGGCTTCAACACCCGGCGTAACCCTGCTAGTCGGATGGCCATCATAGTAAGATAAGCCATCATGTCATTGGAACCCAGGAACTGGCGAAGGGCATTCAACAAAACACCTGCCGTCCCACCCCGTTTGACTATCTCTTGGAAAGCTTCCTCAGTTTCAATTCCCCAATGCCAGGTATCCTCGAAGGCCGTTATCTGAGCCGCTGACTGGGTACCATTCTTCTCCTGGAACAGTACGTTATAGGTAGCCTTGCTATTGAAGGGAGGGTCTAAATAGATTAGATCTACGCTTTCATCGAGAACGTGTTCCCGTAGGATGTTTAGGTTATCGCCGAAGTAGAGCTTGTTCTTCCACTCTTTTCCCGTCATATCTCACCTCGATGCTTAGTATACTACAGAATACGGGGGGTTGAACTTCAGGGCGAGTTTTTCCTCAGTGCGAGATTGACGCAACACAAGTGATATTATGTTGAACAGTTCTCCAAATCGCCCGTTGCCCCATTACTCCAAATATGATATAATATAGGGGTATATTCTTCTTGGTGTTCACACCCCTCCAACTCGGATCGGCCTCCTCGCAAGACCAACGCAGAGAGGTCTGTTGTTTAAAGAGCAAGAACCTCTTTCAAACAGGAGTCAAAGCCGCTGGAACTTGCCCAGCGGCTTCGGGTTATCCGGGCTGGAGGGGTATGGCCATCACAATCATTGGAACAACCAACTGGAGAGATAAGAAGAATAAATTTGGGATCAAACAGAAAGATAGGCGCCACCATATCTATGTAGTTGGAAAGACTGGGATGGGAAAGACTACCTTGCTGGAGAACATGATCATCCAGGACATAGAGCAGGGACGTGGAGTGGGGGTATTGGATCCGCACGGTGACCTGGCGCAAAGGTTACTTCATTTTGTTCCCCGAAGACGGATCAATGATGTCGTCTACTTCAATCCGCAGGATCTTAAGTTCCCCTTCTCGCTTAACCCGTTTGAGCGGGTAACAGCAGAGAAAAGGCACCTGGTCGCCGCCTCATTGATGGCGGTGTTTGAGAAGCTGTTTGCCTCCTCTTGGGGTCCAAGAATGGCCCATATCCTCCGCAATAGTATCCTGGCGCTTCTCGAGGTCCCGGGTTCAACTCTCCTTGGTATTCCAAGGCTTCTTTACGATACTAACTACCGAGAAAAGGTACTTGCAAAGATCACCGATCCCAAGGTCAAGGACTTCTGGGTAAATGAGTTTTCTACCTATCAATCAGGCTTTAAAACTGAGGCGATTTCTCCTGTGCTAAACAAGGTCGGGGCTTTCTTGACTTCACCACTGGTGAGAAACATCGTCGGTCAATCACGGGCAACGGTGAGCTTCCGAGAACTCATAGATCAAGGGAAGATCCTTATCGCTAATCTTTCCAAGGGCGCCTTAGGTGAGGAGAACCAGATCCTTCTAGGCAGCCTCCTTATAACAAAGCTCGAGCTTGCGGCGATGGAGAGGGTTGATGTAGCAGAGGAAGAGAGACAGGACTTCCACCTTTACTGTGATGAGTTTCAGAACTTCGCTACTCTCTCATTTATCGGGATACTATCTGAGGCGCGCAAATACCGGTTAAACCTCACCCTGGCTCATCAGTACATCGACCAGCTTGATCCAGCGGTCAAAGAGGCGGTATTTGGCAACGTGGGAACGCTGATCTCGTTCCGGGTAGGGGCGAAAGACGGGGAAGAGTTAGAAAAGGAGTTCTTACCCGAGTTTGGCTGGGGAGATTTCATTCGCATTCCCCCCTATTCAGTGTATATCCGCCTTTGCGTTGACGGGCTTACCTTGCGGCCATTTAACGCTGATTGCCTTCCCCCACGGGTAAGGCCAAAGAGAAGCTACCGGAAGAGGATCATCGCGGTCTCACAGAAGCGTTACTGCTCACCACAACAGGAGGTGGAAAGAAAGATCAACCGCTGGTTTGCTGCGGTCAACCGCAGTGTGGAGAACAAAGGAGGGTAATATAATCACCCCCGCTGGTTAGATAATAGCCTTCCCTATCTCACCTTCTATTTATTATAAGGTGCACCCCAATCAGTAAAGATCGTCTCCAGCTACATCGGGCGTTCCATTAGGCTCGATCCATATTGACAGATTGGGGAACCCCGCAGCTTTTTTTGTTTTGTGAGGTGAGATAGGTCGGCTCATCAAGAGGAACAATTAATGCCCTTAATAAAAGTATGGATAAAGAGAAAATGAAGTTTTGGATTACCTGTCCCAGATGTAAGCGAAAATTTGGTGTAGACGCAGCAATCGTTTGGAAGTACTTGGAGCGCATCCTAGGACAGCACCCAAAACCATATCTGGAGGCGATCGGGGAGATAGCGGAGGAACTCGAAAAGAAAGAGTCGAAAGGAGAGCCTAGCTAGGGCTCTCCTTTTTCTAACCAGCTCCCCAACACCCTTTGGCGCAAGATGAGACCGTGCTTCAAAGACAAGCTAAAACTGTCCTTGCCTTCCTTTGAGGGAAAGGCAGGGACAGTCAAGCCCTAAAACCCCCAGCGAGGGTTTTTTGGGTTTAACTCCTCTTTTCACTCATCTTGCGCCCTTCCCTCTTCTCCCGCCCCAAGAGGGAAAGGATTAATGTAGGGAGGAAGGTGTATTATAAGGATGAGCTATTGTAAGGAGGAGAGTTGCGATGCAAGAAGACACTACTAGAGGAGAGGTCAAGGCAAAAGAAGGGTCAGAAGAACCACGGGTAACCAGGGTCGGCAAGAGGATTCGGATTCGTCACACTGGAGAAGCGGTAAACGTTAATCTAAAAAAGTCAGGGGTAGTCTATCTAGCCGTTGATTGTTCAGGAAGTATGGAAGGGGGAAAGCTTGCCCAGGCTAAACAAGGAGCCGTGGGGTTTGCCAAGGAAGCAGAAAACAAAGGCTATCTTACAGGGTTGATCTCTTTTGAGTCTTCCGTGACCCACCTTTGTTCGCCACAGGCGGATGTTTCGATCCTCCAGAAGAAACTAGAACCAGTTACTGTGGGTGGTGGCACAAATATGAGCGACGCCATTAACCTAGCGGTGGAGAAGTTGAGTGGTAAGAAGGGAAATCGCGTCATTGTTGTGGTTACAGACGGAATGCCCAATGAGCCCGAGCGGGCGTTGAGAGCAGCGGGCAGGGCAAAAGAAAAAGGGATTGACATAATCACTATCGGCACAGATGACGCGGATTATGAGTTCCTAAAAAAACTTGCCTCGAGAGATGATCTAGCCACAGTAGTTCAACAGGAACAGCTAGAAAAAGGGATTGTTTCAACTGCGAATATGCTCCCGCAAGGGAAATAGAGATAAGTTTCAATTATTGGAGCTGTCTATTATCCCTTTAACCAGAGAGGTTGTTATATGGGAGAGTGGAGAGACTACTACCAGATACTAGGCGTTGATTACAAGGCCAGTGACGAAGAGATTAAGGACGCCTACCGATACAAATGCCAGACGATACACCCAGATAAGGTCCGTAACCTTGCAGAGAAACACAGGCAGCGGGCAAATGAAGAACTCAAATGGATCAATGAAGCCTATGGCGTCTTAAAAGACTCCGATAAGAAGCGCCGCTATGATTCTGGGTGGCTTCAAAACCAACCGCAACCCCCAACTTCTCAACAGACACCTCAACCTAAACCGAAACCGGTAGTCACGCCACGTAACATTGTGTTTGATAACGTTGTGCCCGGGGAAGTGCAGACGGGTTCGTTTATTCTTGAAAACTATGGCGGCCCGTATAGTGATCCTATTGAGCCTAGTGAGCTGGATCCTTGGATTGAGATTGTAGGTCTTCACTCAGTTAATCCTTCTAGCGAGTTACCGCTGCAGTTTGAGATAGAAGCGGTGGGGGAAGATTGGGGGAAAGACTATGTCCAGTACATTAGCATTTCGTTGGACGACCAAGAGGCTCAGGTAAGGGTTGAACTAAACACAATAGCTAAACCTGCATCACCTCCTCCACGCTTTGTGCACACAGCCCCTCCAGCCAGCGCAACAGTCACGCAACCCGTCTCCTCTGGGGTTGGTAGAATCTTGTTGGGTATTATTGTTGGACTGGTAATCGGTGGAGGGATAGCGTACGCCACGATATTTCATACAGGAGGCCTTAGCACCACAATTGGGAGGCTTTTAGGCGGTATTGGGGTTACTGGGCTTCTTGGAGCGGGCATTTCCTTCCTAATTAAGGACAAAGATTTCCTCTGGATACTTGCTGGTATTGGAGTGGCTATTGCCGCAGGGGTATTTTATGGAGAGCTTGTCAACGACTTTAGCGCTAACCTAGTTGCGCTAAGTGTTCTAACGGTTTGTTCTGGTGTAGTCGGAGGATTTGCTGGATACATAACTACAGAAGGCACTGTGTTCCCTCAGACAACTGTTCGCAAGCTGGGCAAAGGAGTGCTTCGAAAAAGGAAAGTTTGGGTGAAGTGGTTACCCGTATTCGCAGTCGCGGTAACAGGTGTCGTTTTGATTCTAGGGGACTTCCCGATCCCGCCTTCGCTTCCTCAAAGTGTATATTTGGAGGCGAGCCAAAAACCTGAATACCTTATCAGTTGGTCGGTGGATAGAAGAAGAATTGCCTTGATGCCAATTAATTTCCATACACACAGTGGAATAAGTATTGTCGGAATAGACGGAAGTGATCCTAACAGGATCTCTTTGAACTTTGCAGGCGGCTATGACATAACAGGCGCTGCCTGGTCACCCGATGGGCAAAGAATTGCTTTTACTAAAAGGAGTTACAAAAACGCTGCGCAATCGGACCTTTTCGAATGGACGGACTCATTTGGAGAGGTGTATGTATTGGGTATAACAGGAGAGAGAAGAGTCCATTTTCTTTCACGCGGCTATGATCCTGCCTGGTCACCCGATGGGAAGAAGATTGCCTTTATAGGGAATCCTCCGGAAGGGAGTGACCTGCGTATAGTTTCCGACGATGGTAGTAGGCTTCACCGTTACGAGCTTTTCCCAATACAAAGTCCCTCTTTGTCAGATCCCAGCTGGTCTCCGGACGGCCAGATGATTGCTGTAGTAGTGGGCAACTACGACAGAAGCAAATCCTCTCCAAGAGTGGGAGGTGCCGGTGACATCTGGACAGCGGATGTAAGTGAACCCTCTACGGGATACTTCGTACAAAAGATCGCTGAGGGGGATTACTACTCACCTCAATGGTCACCCGATGGGCAACAGATAGCCTTTCTTGATTGGAATGGAATATATGTTGTAAGCAGATATGGTAATAATTTCCGTAAACTTGAACATACTGATGGGCTTGAAACCGGACTTGCTTGGTCGGTGGATGGTGAGGAGATCCTGTTCTATATGCAGGGGCGTGGCCTATATGCAATGAAGGCTGAGGGCGGAAAGCCATATCTTATTTGCCGTTCTCGGTAAGTTCCTCTGCTGAAAACAACGATATGGAAGCTGTGGAGGGGAATAACGAGGCTCTCATTTCATCTCGCGAACAGCTTGTCCTAGAGGCACCTGAGGTGCTACGGTATAGAAGCCTATGAACGCTGTCTGGTGGCAGATAATCATTGCAGCATACCACTTGGCTACCGAGTACCCTTAAGGTTCGGATCCAACATTGTTGCCGGTCACTTCATCTTCTTCTGCTTCTATATCTATCGTATCTCCATCGCCGCTCGGCAGAGATTCCAGTGAATTGAGGTTGTCGATCAATTTGTCTAGCCTGGAAATGCTTCGGTTTGGCAGATCTTGAAGCTCGCCAAGCCATTGCTTTCCACTATCTCTCATTGCATACGAGAACAAGAATAGTGAAGATCCGAGAAAAATGAGTACGTTGATCAAGTGTAATGATTGAATTGCACGCCCAATAGAGCTGTTCGGAATTACTCCCTGGTGAAGAGCCGCGGTCGAGATTGTAAGGCTATTGTAGAACGCAAGGCCAACAGACGGGGCTTCTCCTAGACACGGAAGCACATCAACGCCAGCGCTTTGTAGAGAGTAGTATACAAGTGCATACCCCCATACGAAAACCAGAAACAGCCCAAACACCACAACTGCAAACATTGGGCCAATCCATCTTCTAAAGCCTTCAATGTTGCGTAATCCACCTGTTTCATCTACGAGGTGCTTACGCAACCAGCTACTAAGAGGCCGCAGAAGCAAGAGTGTCCTTTCGACAACAGCCTTTGAAGCTAGGTCACTTTTCCTTTGTGCTTCGACAATCAACTCAACCGATCTCCAGAATATTCTGACGGCGAAGATCACAGGATCTAGGGGCCTACTAGAGAACGCTAAAGCACAGAAGAAGAGGACATTCATATTGGCAAGGTTGGCATATCCCAGTACGGAAAGCGCTGTCGGGTTCCGAACCATGGGAATCACTATCGAGAACACGACAAACAAGAATATTGCTATGATAAATCCAGTCGGAGATTTAGCAGACCGTAGTGCTCTCCAGATTCTTGCAGTCAGTCTTCTCGCATACTTGCCGCACCAGTATATCCCGATAAAAGGGAACAGGAAGACGTAGTAGAGCGGTGCTACTAGAATACCAGCCAGTCCCCTCCACCACTTGCGTCGTATAGTATGATACACAATTGGGGCCAGTGCAATGAGGCCAAGATATTGCAGTATAGGCAGCTCCAGTTCGCGGCCACGGAGAGCCAAACACCAGTACCAAAGGCACAGCGCTGGGATCCTCCAAATGAGCCACCTGTAGAGGAATGATAAGACTCGCTGTGGCTTGCTATCCGATTTAGATGGCAATTCCTCAATGCTACTCAATATTGACACCTCACAAAGACGATGCTACAGTAAATTAGATAGTAAGTAAACGTATCCATCAACTGGTTAGATAAGTTACTGGGAGTACCCGGAAGCACTTGAACTGATCTCATGCAACACAATGCTTATTGTGTTGAGCTCTGAGCTTGCTGCGTTGAAAACATTTGACAAGAGTTCTTTCCCGCCCTAGGATACTTACAGCGATGGGTAATCGACAGAGAGTTGTTAGGATACTATACCTTTTCGGAGCACTAATTAGCATAGCAGGCGTTGTTTTTACTGTCCTTACCTATTTCGTAAACAGACCTCTAAATCAGATAGATGCCGTAACCCTCTCCTATGTAGAGTATGAACCCCGAGTTATTGATATCGGGAGAGAACATACAGTTGAGCTTCAAGTTCTCTTCGATGCTAGTCCAGTGGAAGATCTTAAGCAAATGGTAATAGCGATACGGAATAGCGGGAATCAAAACCTTACGCAGGCTGACAACCCAACTCTGTACCTTGAGTTCCCTGCGAGTGTCAGGATTCTCACGCTGGACATAGGCGAGAAACCCGAACCTGACATGCAGTTCAGTGCTACTCTCGATTCCGATGAGCATCGTGTCTATGTTGAAATCGGCCTGCTGAAGACAAAAGAGTCGGTACCCATTGCGATATTCCTCGCTGGTGAAGTACCCGACGGGTATCCTTTATTTAAGGGAAGATCATTGGCAAAACGCCGGACTCTCTCTAGCGCAGAGCTTATTGAAAAAGAGGACATCAACGTTCGCTTTTTTATAACCATGCTTGTGATAATGGCTACGATGGCTCTTGGCCGCCTATTATCGTTTATACTGCGTACTAGGAATCTGCGGAGAAGCGCTTCCGGCCTTCTTTTTCAAGACTCAGGGACTTCAATCCGTGGTTGGAAACGTATCGGAGAAAAGGGCGAGGTTGTACTTGCTGCGGAGTGTCCGGGCCAGTCTCAGCCTTGTCTTCGAAAACAAACAGCAGGGGATCCTAATGGAGGATTTAAGCTTCTAGGGAAGACAATCGAACGCGGGTTGATCTTCAGTGGTTGGATATACCACCCAACAGGACGGCTATTCGGGCCCGCAGATAGACTTGCCGTCGAAGATAGTACCTTTTGTGGCTATGGGTTCTGCCTAACTGACTCATGTAAGATTCTGTGGATTGAGAAGCGTGTGAGAAAGGCAGGGAAGATCATTAAGAAAAGTGATGTTGATCTGAATTGGAATACCTGGTACAAGTTCTCGCTATACGTTGAGCAGTCAGGCGAAATCCATCTGCACATCTATGACCACCTGGGTACGGAAGTTGCGAGTATCGCCGGGGTATCCGAGGAGACGTATGGTGAGTTTGACCGTGTTTCTATTCATGGTGGAGGGCCCTACTACGTGCGCGATCTGAGGATAGACAAAAGGTAGCATTAATACAGCTGCTAGGCTAAACAACGTACGCAGTGTTGGCAGAGGCAAGTCCTTACTCTTGCTGCATTCAGTGCAATCGTACCTAGAACCTTCGAACGAAGGTTCTAGGTACGATGACCCCGGTGTACCTTACTGGACGACTTTGGAACTTTTGAGTGGCCTAGGGTGAGCGATCTTAAGGAGCTTGTCGTAGGGAACAGGGCCTGATAGTGGGTACCGTACAGCAAACATACAACAAATAGTAACTTTTGCATCTTGCGTCCGTGCTTCAGTGTGGTGTGACACTCCGCCTAGCCGCACCTCCTCGTAGCTGGCTGCCGAGGCAACCGCAATCCCTCAAGGAGCAGCCTACAATAGAGTGTGTGTCCCTCAGATCCTAGGATGACATTTGCCAGGGCGTGAAACGGGCACCCTAGATGGCAAGACGCTTCCAGACAACTTCATCCCGGCGAACAAGCTTAGCAGGAATAACCGGGGCAGGATCCTCCTAGGGTGAACGTGGTGTTCTTTCATCCTCGGCGCGGAGGTGCTCAAGCCGCCGATCACCGACTCCATAAGGAGATCATTGAGTAAGCTAGCTTGCATCGTGCGACTGCAGGAGCCTCTGCAACCTGGGTGCATGAGTGGAGTTGAAGCAATACGCAAAGGCGAACCTCCCACTTACTGGTTATGTCCCCTATCTGCTGTTATCCTGTTTTCGTAGGGTGAGACGATGAATGATGTTGAGAATGTTCAAGAAGCGTTGGAGGGCTTACGAGGCTACCGAAAAGTACATCTCGACCTTGCCAAGTACGTACTTGGCGCGAGTAAGGGATCTCTGTTTGCCTTGGACTTCTTGATGATTGCAGCATTCAACCGTTCGCTTTGCCTGCTGAGAGGGTTCTGCGATCTAATTGAGAGGCACAACTTCCTTTCCGCTGCTCCGTTGCTTCGCCTGCAGCTTGACAACTGCTTGCGTATCCTGGGAGCTTCACTAAGAGATAACCCAAACGATTTCGTCGTGGAGATGATACGTGGAACACAAATCAGCAAACTAAAGGATCAATCAGGTAAACGCATGACAGACAAATACCTCGTCAGCAAGCTGGACGAGAAGTACCCTGGCATACTGAGGGTTTATGCCAGTCTATCAGGATACGTCCATCTCTCAGACCGGCACATCTTTCACGCACTCCAACTATTGCCTGGAGAGCAGGGCAAATTCAGCGCTAGAATTACTGGAGAAGACAATTACGTCTCAGATGACGACTACATCGAGATCATAGAAGCCTTCCAGGAGATTACCAAGATTCTCTTGGACTTCATTCATAGTTGGGGCTTCGTCAAGGAGAATCCTGAAGACCGTCGTGTCAATAGGTGGCGCAATACTGAGTTGTAGTCGAATCCGCTGCTAGTGCTAGTGATACTTTGTGAGTACCTTACTGGACGACTTTGGAACTTCTGAGTGGCCTAAGGCGAGCGATCTCAAAGAGCTTGTCGTGGGGAGCAGGGTATGACAGTGGGTACTGTAGGGTCCCTGGGACCCGAGAGGACTCCTTTGAAACCCTCCGCAACCTCTTCATTACATCTGAGCTCATCGCTAGCTGAAAGGTCAGGTTACGTGTGCTCTTCGTGTTCCGCATCAGAAGAACTCTCTTGTAGCGAAAGACACGGCAGGAAGCTACGCAACACAATACATATTGTGTTGCATTACAAGGCTGCAGTGTTTTTCCGTTCGCCGAGAAGACTATAATTAGAGATAGAAGACGATGGATAATTGGCTTGGCACGAGAGAAAGAAACAACGTATTGAATATTGCCTGTCTCAACTTGATGAGTAAGAAAAAGGTAGCCGTAGTGAACGGAAGGAATCGAACTATGCAAATGGCAATTATTGAACACAGAGATAGCTGCACCTGAGAAGGGTTGAAACTTATGGCAAACAAGCTACATCTCAATATCCTTAAGCGAGAAGGAACGACTGCTTGGAACCGGTGGAGACAATCCAATCCTGACAAACAGCCGAACCTCAGTGGTGCGGACGTCAGAAGGGCCAACCTCAGAGGGGTAGACCTCAGCAGGGCATACCTCAGAAGGGTAGACCTCAGAAGGGCGAACCTCAGCAGGGCAAACCTCATGGAGGCAGACCTCAGTGGGGCGAACCTCAGTAGGGCGAACCTCATGGAGGCAGACCTCAGTAGGGCGAACCTCAGTAGGGCAAATCTCAGTAGGGCAAATCTTATGAATGCCCATTTGGTTGAGACAAACTTCGAGAATACAGCTCTCATGGGTTGTAGAATCTATGGGATTTCCGCTTGGGGGTTAAAACTACAGAATGCCAAACAGGAAGATCTAATTATTACTCGTCCCGATGAGCCTACTATCACAGTGGACAATCTTGAAGTTGCCCAGTTCATCTATCTGCTTCTTTACAACGACAAAATTCGGTACATAATTGACACCATCACCTCCAAAGTTGTGCTGATCCTAGGTCGTTTTACACAACAGCGAAAGGCTGTGTTGGACGCAATCAGAGGGGAACTTCGGAAGCATAACTATTTGCCTGTCCTCTTTGATTTCGAGAAACCAGCTAGTCGAAATACCACCGAGACTGTATCTACCCTCGCCCACATGGCTCGGTTCGTTATTGCCGACATTACAGACGCTAGAAGTATACCCCAAGAATTAGAGCGCATTGTTCCACACCTTGCATCGGTTCCTGTTCAACCGTTACTGCAACTTTCAGCCGATGAATATGGCCTGTTCGAAGACCTTAGGAGCTATCCATGGGTGCTCGAAATTTATCGGTATAAGGACCTAGATGATTTGCTGAAATCTCTTGAAGGGAAGGTCATTGCTCCTGCCGAGGCGAAGGCAACGCAATTAGGTCAAGGAGGCTGAGTTCGCTAGCTGTTAGATGAAAGGAGGTCAAATGGAGGCTTACTGCTTCAAGTGCCCGACGAAGCGAGAGATAAAGAATCCCCAGCAGGTAACCATAAAGATCTGGAAAGGCGGCAATATACTAACTTAGCGGGTAATTTGCTCTAAGTTAGAAATTTGCTAATGCAACACAATGTATATTATGTTGCATGAGTTTGCAAAAGCACCAACACAGGCTATTGCCCTTCTAAATAGCGATTAACTCTGTAACTTTCCAAAGAGGAAGTTATGCACTTGACAAACTCCTCAACATAACCCGTCATCTACTGCAATTGTGCTGCGTAAACATGGGGCGGTCATCAAATTACAACGATAAATGTTGTTCGTTGGCATAGGTTGCTCGCTATTCAGTCACGTCTGGTGACATCATACCAAGCTAAATTATCACATTTTGACAACCCTTGCTGCCACACTTCGGGTGATTCTCTAGATATGACTTCTCACCTAGAATTGCGAATAAGCCGTCAAATTTGTCCTGCAAGTTTTCGATACGAGTCTCCTTGTTCTTCGACATTGTCGTCATAATTTCTAAAACCTTTTATTTCTGCTATCATTTTGTCTTGCTCAGTTGAAGGCCTTTTCTCATAGCGTTACCCTCGCTTGATGAAAGGATATGAGCACGGTCTCGATCTCCCGATCGTGAATGTGCGTATGGACCATCGTCGTCCAAGGGTCTCAGTGGCCAAGTACCTTTTGAGTCAATGGGACGTTGCACCTCTCTCTATAGAGACTCGTTGCAAACGCATGCCCCAACGTGTGCGGTGAAACGTCCTTATTGATCCCCACCTCTACCCGCTACCGGTCACCATGCGCTGGACATAACAGTGACCCAGGGCCTTGTCTTGTAAGGCGCTGAAACCCTGATCGCATCTCCCCGGCCGCCCTTGCTCCAGCTTCTCAGGTGGTTAATATCTGCCTCTCCAACTTCCAGTGTGCGATCTCCGCGCGTTGGTTCCCTTGCCCTGGCGGACCATCAAGTTGCCCGTTCCGAGATCCACATCGGCCACTTGAGGGCCGTCGCCTCCGCTAATCGTAAGCCGACGTTAAGTATCAAGCAAGCATCGTCCAGTTACGCTACGCCGTGGGATAGCGGGGATTGGGTTGCTTGAGGAGTCGGGCCTGTTCGTCCTCTGTTAGAACTCTAGGGAGTTTGTTCGGTATCGTCATATCTTATCTCTGTTTTTGTGGGACTGCACAATGCACCTTTTACGGCCTATAGCACTCACTATGGCAGAACATCATGGAGTGATGTTAAGAGAAAGGCGCCTCAGTCAAATAAGAGCTCCTAAAAACTCTCCGTACTTGCACTCTCTCTAGAGCCCTTTTCGAGGGGTACCAGACCGTACCAGACCCTAGGCGCACATGCCCCACAGCCAATAGCAGCAGTCTCGTTAGATTGTGACTGTACATCGGCGTGCTATTGGCCATCTGCTAGTCATCATCAGGCTTGTTGCACTGAAACCTTGCCCATACGAGTGCATGGTTACTGATATCAGTGAGGATTGGAAGATCGTCTACGCCTGACTCTCCACTGTATTCGTAGTCTGATTCACAACAATAGTAAGAGATCTTGTCGTAGGCCTTGTCACCCGAGGTTGTAGGACAATCAATGACCCAGTCAAGGGGAGACTCTGTAACAAACATCCCCTCAGGACTCTCAAGGTTGAGATCTCCTAAGAGGATGATATCGTCCTCATCGGCATTGGACGCTTGGAGCGTGTCGAGGAAGTCGTCTAGTTTAGCAACCTCTTCATAGGTGGAAACGGACGATCCCCGGCTTGGTGCATGGTAGTTTACTAGAACAAAATCGAAGTTTCCGCACTTGAAGCCCGCGAACGCCGGAGGTCGAACCTTGAAGTAGTCTGGACCCATGACATCTTCTGCACTCCCAAGGCTACCCTCGAGGTACGTCACGATATCTTTGCAGTAGAGGAAGACGTAGTATTCGTAGCGAGGGCCATACTTATATGGGCCGAGTTCTCTATGATCCCAGTCCTTATCCGTTGAGTCTTCCAGAACGCGAACTAGCTTGTCCAGGTGGCAAAGATCCCAAGAACATTTGTAGCACTCCGAACCAGCTGCTGAGACCCTCATGACTTCCTGAAGCGCAACGACGCTATAGGACTGCAATTCCTCGGCTATTTGGTCTAGGAGTTCGCTCTTACAACTTGACTTTCCATAACCGAAGTCCTCTAGGTTAAGAGACCCGATGGTCACGAGTGAGTCTTCGCCGGTTTCTCCAAGTGCGGACGCCAGCCACAGACAGAGTACGAGAAACACCACAATTGTGGTTCTTGACGACATCAGTATCACCTCCATACTGCTTCTATTTCTTCACTTCCACCGGCATATTCGTAAGACAACAGGGGTGGTGGTACACCCCTTCGGTATTAGCGCATCCCTGTCCTCCCTTGTTCCTGACTTCCAGCTCTTCGTTGGCTCCAAGGTATGGAGTAAGGGCGATGTCTTAGGGTGGGCGTTGGCGGTCTATTCCCGCTGCACCATATCGTCCCCCCTAGTTCCCAAGTTGTTTAGCGCTGGTTGCATGGTTTTCGTGTAATCTCGGAAGGCCTCCGCTGTTCGTCTGGTAAGTTGGATCATCGTCTGCGGCTTCTTGGGTTGTTGCTCAACCCTTTGACGCAGTAGATAAATATACTGCCGAACATCTCCTGTTGTCATGCCAGAATTATCCGGCCAAAGCTGGTCGATGATTTCTTGTGGCGAAAACACTTTGCCTGGGGCCGAAGCTAGTAGGTTGATCAACTGATACTCTTTGTGTGTCAAGCGACACTGCTCACCACGAATTCGTACTTGTTTTCTAGAATCGTCGATTGCCACAAGCGGAGCTTTAGTACTGGTCTGTGTGTTGGTCATACCTGATGTGGCCATAGAAAGAGTTCGGTGTTTCATAACCGCTTTGATTCTAGCTTTGAGCACACGGTTGGCAAAAGGTTTTGGAATGTAATCATCTGCACCGTACCTAAACCCTTTTACGTGATCATCTGGAGAGCAAAGTGCCGTTAACATAATCACTGGCACATGAGATTTGAGTCTAATTGCTTGAAGAGTCTCCCAACCGTCTTTCTTGGGCATGATTACATCCAGGATAACCAAATCTGGGTTATCGACTTGAAAGATGTCGAGCGCCTCTTCGCCGTCTCTTGCGCTAAGCACGATATAACCTGTCGACTCAAGGATTCGACCTAGTAACCCGAGAATGTCTGGATTATCGTCTGCAATGAGGATCTTCTTAGGGAATTGCTTGCTCACGGTAGGTGGAACTGTGGTTTTGGTACCCAGTCCATTCATTGTTCTTTCCACTCCTTTAATTAAGCAATGAAGTCATGAGGTAGAAATCCTGGATTACTTTAAGAGCTAGCTCGTGCTAAGTCAAGGGCTCGCATTGACTGGTAAAAATGTACTCGACGGGGCAACGGAGAGTTTTTTTGTGGTAGCATTGCTATACTTAGGTCTATGAAGAAGGAGAGAATGATTGGCGTGCTCTCCGGAGGGGATTCTTCGGAGCGTGAGGTCTCGTTAATTTCCGGACAGCGGGTTCATAGTGCATTGCATGACCTTGGTGAGAGATGTGAGTTAATCGAGATTGATAACTTGGATGACCTTATTCAAGGGTTACGGGGGATAGATACCGCCTTTATATGCTTGCACGGTGGGGCAGGCGAAGATGGAACGGTGCAGATGCTTCTGGATGTAATGGGTATTCCATACTGTGGTTCCAGGGCTTTGGCAAGCGCGTTGGCTATGGATAAGGTACGCACCAAGACAGTTCTACGCTCCAAGAGAATACCCGTACCGGAAGCTTGCGTTTACCAACCCGGCGAGCCAATGGAAAAGTTTTGTCGGGAAGTCATGGAAAAGCTTAGTTTTCCAGTTGTACTCAAACCATGTAGGCAGGGTTCAAGCATCGGTGTGAAGATCTCAAGTGAGGAATCAGAGTTTATGGCAGCTGCAACAGAGGTATTCTCTCGCTTTGGATCACTACTTATCGAGGAATATATCCCGGGACACGAACTGACGGTAGGGGTGCTTCGCCACAATGGAAAGGACGAAGTCCTTCCGATAGTAGAGATAAGGGCACAAGAGCAGTTCTTCAACTATGAGGCAAAGTACACAGAAGGCAGAACGCAATTTGTAATACCGGCCAAACTGGATGAAAGACTCACCAGCAAGGTGCAAGAGACGAGCCTTGCGGCTCATCACGCCATTGGTTGTTACGGGTTCTCTCGTGTCGACCTGCGTCTAAGCAAAGATGGTATTCCTTTTGTGCTGGAAGTAAATACGGTTCCTGGGATGACCCCTACGAGCGACCTTCCGCAGGCAGCGGCAGCCAGGGGAATAACATTCTCGGAACTGGTGAAGATAATGCTTGAGACAGCATCTCAGGAGGTAACAGAATGAAGATTAGATGGATAGGACATGCTTGTTTTCTGGTGGAGAGTAACGAAGGGAAGGTCGTCACTGACCCTTTTGACGAATCAATCGGATACGACATGCCGGAGTTATCTGCGGATGTGATCACGGTAAGCCATGAACACGGCGATCATAACGCTGTTGGGCGAATAAGGGGAAACGCTGAAATCATCCGAGGAGAGGGCAGGCATGAAGCCCATGGAATTGTTTTTGAAGGAATAGCGAGCTTTCATGACAATGCCGGTGGACAAAAACGTGGTAAGAACACGATTTTTGTCTTTCAACTGGAGGGAATCACCCTTGCCCACCTGGGGGACCTTGGGCATCCGCCGAGCAATGACCAGCTAGCGGCGCTCTCTAGCACAGAGGTATTGTTTGTCCCTGTTGGGGGCTACTATACGATTGGCCCAGATGAAGCACAGGCGTTAATAGGGAAGCTTGAAAACCTCAAGATCGTGTTTCCCATGCATTACAAGACCGATCGGCTGGACGAAGATTTTCCAATTGTTCCGGTGGAAAACTTTACAGAGAAGATGGAAAATGTGAAACAAATCGGTACAGCAGAGGTCATTCTCAGTAAAGAGAATCTCCCCGGCAAACTGGAGGTGCTAGTACTAAATTATGCTTAAGGTATCGCAACGAACAGCCAAACTCACTGGTTCTCCAATCCGCAAAATGGCGCCCCTGGCGGTGAAAGCTACGGAAGAAGGAAAGACTGTGTATCACTTGAATATCGGTCAACCTGACATTCCCACTCCTCGCGCGTTCATGGATGGAGTGAGACAAGCAGATATCGATGTGCTCAGTTATAGCCCATCGTCGGGCTTGCCAAAGACATTGCAAGCGCTGCGTAACTACTATGCTGATAACTCACTAGATCTTTCACTAAGCGAGCTCTGCGTTACGATTGGTGGAAGCGAAGCGTTTACCTTTGCGCTTCAGGTAACAATGGATCCTGGGGAAGAAGTGATTATTCCTGAACCATTCTATCCCAATTATCTGGGAAACTCACAGATTGCAGGCATCAAGGTAGTTCCCTTAACCACTCACGCGGAGAATGGATTTCGTCTTCCCGATATTCGGGAAATTGAACAGGCTGTTACGCCTCGAACGAGGGCAATTCTGTTTTCTAATCCGGGGAACCCAACCGGCGTTCTGTACACACAGGAGGAACTCGCTCGAATCGTTCAATTAGCGCTCAAGCACGATCTGTTTGTTATTTCAGATGAGGTATATCGTGAGTACGTTTACGAGGGAAAAGCGATCAGTATCCTTTCTTTTCCCGAGCTTTCGCAACATGCCATATTGGTAGACAGTATCTCGAAACGCCTCTCTGCTTGTGGAGCAAGAATCGGTGTAATAGCAAGCCGGAATAAGGACCTGATGGCCACAATAAACAAGATGGCTCAGAGTCGGCTTTCACCTCCTACGTTGAGCCAGCTTGGACTAGCTGCTTTCCTCTCCGACAAGAGCTACAAAGAGAGTATCAATGCGATGATTGAGAAGTTTCACTCCCGGCGAGATGTGATGTATGAAGCAGTCCGAGGAATTCCTGGTGTCATCTGTAGGCAGCCGGCTGGCGCCTTTTACATGTTTGCCAAGTTCCCTCAAATTGATGACTCTGAGTGCTTCACGCGCTGGTTGTTGACTGACTTTGACTTCAACGGTGAGACGGTCATGGTTGCTCCAGGGACCGGGTTCTATCAGACACCGGGAAAGGGAAAAGATGAGCTCCGCCTTGCTTATGTCTTAGAGGAAGAGAAGATCATTCGCGCAGTTTCGTTACTAGAGAAAGGACTGGCTAAGTACACAGCGACACACGTATTAGTAGGAGCAGCAGGATAACTGGGACGAAGGAACGGCTTGATAAACTTGTCACAGAGAGACGTCTAGTCAAGAGCCGTTCTAAGGCACAGCGAGTGATCATGGCTGGCCAGGTGCGCGTAGAAGGGCATACTATTTACCGCCCTGGACACATGGTTGATCGAGAAGCAACTATTGAACTTATGTTCAATGAGCCGTATGTGAGCCGAGGCGGCAAGAAACTAGCCACGGCTCTCGTTGACTTCAGAGTTGATCCCACAGGGAAGATTTGCCTTGATATCGGTGCTTCTACTGGGGGATTCACTGACTGTCTGATTCAGGGTGGAGCAGAGCGAGTACACAGCATTGATGTAGGCAAAGGCCAGCTCGATTGGCAGCTGCGACACAACCCTCGTGTTGTAGTGCGGGAAGGGATAAACGCGCGCTACTTGACCTTCGAGGACATTTCTGAACAGGTCGATCTTGTAACAATCGATGTATCATTCATTTCACTGCGCCTTATCCTTCCACCACTTCATGGGCTGGTGAGGGGTAATGGTGAACTAATCACGCTGGTCAAGCCTCAGTTTGAGGCTGGAAGGAGCGAAGTAAGAAAAAGGGGCGTAGTAAGGGATCCAGCGGTTCACCTAGAGGTACTTGAGAGGCTACGGTCATTCATAGAAGAGAAAACGCCTTGGGGGGTTGCATCTGCTATCTATTCTCCACTTATTGGTCCAGCAGGAAACATAGAATTCTTCTTTTACTTACGTGACAAGAACAAACCCAGCACTCCTATTGATTTGGAGGCGCTTGTGGGGAGGGCACATAGCAACTTGGAACCCAAGAAAGTGATTCCATCTACTGGCGCTGATCATCTGTCATAGTTTCTCTTATTGAGCGACATTCTCTTCCTTGCTCGGCTCACGATAGAGCAGGATTAAAGCTCCAGCCACTAAGGGAAGAAAGGCAACTCCTGCCATTACCGGGATAAGACCATACAAATCCGCATATCTCCCAATGAAAACCAGAATCAATCCACTTACACCCCAGGCGAACCCCATAACAAGCCCGGAGACCAAGCCTGTTTTTCCGGGGAGGAGCTCTTGTGCCACGACTATGCCAACTGGAGATGAGGCGAAGATGAACAGACCTGCCACGGCCACGCAAATAAGCGCAAGGCTTGGTGGTCCGTATAGAAAGAGAAGGAAAAATGGCGTTGAGAGCACGGCACAGGCGAAGAAGACTAGCTTACGGCTGAAGCGGTCGGAGAGGTTCCCAGCCAGGAATCCACCGATTGCGCCAGCAAGAAGAAAGACAGTGATTGAAACCCCTCCGATAAAAGGGGTTCCACCACGATCTGTTATGATAACTGCGAGGAAGTTCGAAAATGAGACACTAGCCATAGATCGGAAAACAATTGCCAGCCAAAGAATGATCAGCTGATGAGGAATAGCACGCAAGCTGATCCTATTTGAAGCCTGTCTCACCGGTTGTGGCAGGTGACGACGAAGAAAAAGCACAAATACCGCAAGCGACAAGAGACCGGGGACCAGCAACCAGGGGCTACTTGTCAGGCCAAACGCGGCGACAAAGGCTACGATAAGTAAAGGCGCGATTGCCCCACCTAATGTTCCCCCGGCAGAGAAGAACGCCATTCTCAATCCCCGGTTAGCCGCATTTCCGCCCGCGACAAGCATGGCAGCCGCGGGGTGAAAAAGAGCAGTTCCTAGACCAGCCACAAGCATCACGATCAATAGTTGTGTAAAGCTAACTACTTGACCGATCATGCTCATAGCGCAGACGGTAAGAAACGGTCCAATCGCTATGAGCCACAGGCGCTGTGTTCGGTCTAACAGGTGTCCAAGCGCCGGCTGAGTACATGCATTAAGCACGATGTGAAGCGTTCCTGCTAACCCAGCCATTGCAAGCGATAGGTCGAGGCGGTTAATGAGAAGTGGAAGTAGCGGGGCGAAGAAACTGGCATAGCCATCATTAAGTAGATGTCCAAAGAAAAGAAGCGTGATTCGTGTCCACGCCGGCCTGGGTGATTTTGACTCCATGAAGGGAAATCATACATCCATCAGTTGCTACTGGCAAACCCGATCCAACTGGAATAGATATCGCGAATCGGCTAGAGTGAGTAGAATCCTAGTTGGTCAGGAATTAACGTGAGACAAGTCTTCATTAGTCTTTTTATTGCAGTTGCCGTTGCCATGATTGGGGTGGGTATCATTGCCCCCATTCTCCCTCTTTATGCCAAGACATTTGCCGCAAGCGGAACCTCGATCGGTATTGTCTTTGCTGCTTTTTCCCTTTCACGTGCTTTGCTTGGTCCACTTCTGGGCAGGGTTTCTGATCGGATCGGGAGGAAGCGCATGCTCATTTTTGGACTAGCCAGTTACGCCGTTGTCTCCATTCTGTATGTGACGGCGAACAGCTTGTGGCAACTTGGTTTCTTTCGTCTACTCCAGGGTGCTGCGTCTGTGATGATCACTCCGATAGCTCAGGCATATGTTGGCGACATCACCCCATGCGGCAAGGAGGGACGATATATGAACCTTTTTTACTCGGCAATGTTTCTGGGAATGGCTATAGGACCCTTACTGGGTGGAGAGCTAAGTAAGCTATGGTCGTATCAGATGGCTTTCTATGCAATGGGGGCCCTTAGCCTGGTTGCCCTTGTCCTGATTACGGCAACTCTGCCAGCGGATGATTCCAGGAGTAAACACCACCGCAAGCCGGCAACTGATATTGTTCCTCTTCGCGAAGTAATGAAAAACGATGCGGTAAAGGCGATCTGTGTTTATGTGGCCACGCGAGGTTTCTGGCGTCAAGGATTTAACACCTTCTACCCGTTATTTGCCGCAGCCACAACCGGGCTAGGTGAAGGAAGTGCTGGGATAATCCTCTCCGTGTATATGCTTGGGGGAGGACTTCTGCAAATTCCATTTGGTTTCTTAGCCGATCGCTACCCTCAATTCCCACAGATCATCATTGGCAGCACCCTTGCTCCACTGTTGCTTCTTCTAGTTCCATTTGTTCACTGTGTGTGGGGTGTAGCGTTTATTATGTTTGCTATAGGAGGGCTTTCCGCTCTATCTCGGGCGTCCATACTGGTAATCCGTACTAAATTAGGACGTACACATGGGATGGGGACAATAACTGGCTTGCAGGGAGGGGCATTCGCTGTTGGACAGATGATAGGGCCAGTAATGTGTGGAGTAATCGTTGACCTAGTCGGATTGCGAGCAGTCTTTCCCTTTGGAAGCGTGATTGGACTTATAGGAACCGGATTTGTGATCAGTCGATTCCGCCGGTGGAAGAATGCTTGCAGCGCCTAGGTAGATTGATGCCACGCGATGGATATTCACAAGTTAGGCTTGACTGCTGCCTTCCTGATTGCTATGATAGATTGTGATCATACAATGTTGATGAGAAATCTGGTTTCTTTGCCGCTTCTAATCTATATTATTTCGCCCCAGTGACGGGGCTGTTTTGTCTGTTTATTTGCATACCAACCGCGCTCTCAAGTATCCATAATAGCTGTTTTCTGAAAGAGAGGCACCAATGGTAAGATATGAAGAACTAGTAAAAGACCCGATTGTTCGAGAGAAGGAAATCCTTGCTTTATGGCAGCAGCAAGACACGTTTGCCAAGTCTCTAGAACAGACAAAGGGTGGGCAGCATTACGGTTTTTATGAAGGGCCACCAACTGCAAATGGTAAGCCTCACTTTGGACACCTAATGCCACGTGTGTACAAAGACCTTTTCCCTCGCTACAAGACGATGCAAGGCTATTATGTCCCTCGTAAGGGAGGATGGGATACGCATGGGCTTCCAGTGGAGCTTGAGGTAGAGAAAGAGATAGGGGTAAACAGTAAGCCAGAGATCGAGGCTTATGGTGTAGAACGCTTTGTCAAACGATGTAAGGAATCCGTGTGGCGATACAAGGCTGATTGGGAGGACCTGATTGAACGGATGGGTTTTTGGATTGACGAGAAGAATGCTTATGTTACCTACACCAACGATTATATTGAATCCGTGTGGTGGGAATTGGCTCAGATGTTTGACCGGGGCTTGCTCTACCAAGGGCACAAGGTTCTTCCATTCTGTCCACGCTGTGGAACTGGTCTTTCTTCTCATGAGGTTGCGCAAGGCTACAGGACAATGAAAGATCCATCCATTTCAGTGAGGATGCTGATAAACGGTGATGAGGAATGTTCCTACAAACAGGAACTCCCCGGAGAGACAGCGCTTCTCACCTGGACGACAACTCCATGGACTATGCCGGCAAATGTGGCGCTAGCCGTGGCTCCCGGCGCAACCTACGCTGAAGTGGAGCAGAACGGGGAACGCTTGATCTTGGCCAAAGCCCTGCTTGGGCAGGCGCTAGAAGGAGACTACGAGGTAGTTCGTCAGTTCTTGGGAAAGGAGCTGGTGGGACTGCGTTATGAGCCACCGTATTTACTAGTTAGTGATGTAAGAGCTTACTCGGTACACGCAGCGGAGTTTGTGAATATGGAAGAAGGAACAGGGATTGTACATATCGCACCTGCCTTTGGAGAGGATGATTACCAACTTGCGCAAGAAGAAGGGCTTCCCTTTTTCCAGCCGGTTAATCTCAGCGGGAAGTTTACCAAGGAATTCCCACTCTGCTCGGGAGCTTTTGTTAAGGAGGCTGACCCCCTGCTTATTGACGATCTTACAAAGCGTAATCTACTGTACCGATTTGTGCTCTATGAACACGAGTATCCATTTTGCTGGCGTTGCGACACACCTCTTCTTTACTACGCCATGGATTCCTGGTACATCAAGACAACGGCTGTTAAGGATCAGCTAATCACCAATAATCGCCAAATAAATTGGTATCCTGCTCATGTTGGATCCGGTCGACTTGGTGATTTCCTTGCCAATCTTAAGGACTGGGCCCTTTCCCGTGATCGCTATTGGGGGACTCCGCTCAACCTATGGATTTGTGCAAGCTGTGGTAAAGTGATCGCTATAGCTAGCCGTGCCCAGTTGGTGGAACTTGCCGTGGACAAGAAGCTTGCCAGTACAGTTGAGTTTCATCGTCCATACATTGATGCTGTTGAGCTTGTGTGCGGGGAATGTGGTAACAAGATGCGGCGCGTACCAAACGTGATCGATGCCTGGTTCGACTCAGGGAGCATGCACACAGCGCAATGGCACTATCCGTTCGAGAACACAAATGAATTCAAAGACAACTTTCCTGCCGATTTCATCTGTGAAGCAATGGAGCAAACTCGCGGTTGGTTCTACACACTACTTGCCACTAGTACGATCATCCATGGAGAAGCCCCGTTTAAGAATTGCATTGCAACCGGTCTTGGGTTAGATGAATCCGGTCTCAAGATGAGCAAGAGCAAAGGCAATGTTGTTGATCCATGGGAACTAATCGATGTATATGGAGCTGATTGCCTTCGCTGGTACCTGTATTCATCAAGTGCTCCCTGGAAGTCCAAGCGATTAGGTGAAGTCAATGTCAAGGAACCACTGTACCGCTTCCTGGATACGCTATGCAACACATACAATTTCTTTGCCCTGTATGCGTCAATTGATTCTTTTGATCCGATGAAGCATCAGGCGACACAGCAGCTTAATGTAGTTGATAATTGGATCTTGTCTCGTCTCTCGTCGATGGTGAATACGGTGACAAGAGGCTTGGATGATTATGACGTAGTTAGTGCCACAGAAGCGATCGAATCCTTCCTCGAGGAGCTATCCAATTGGTATGTTCGATCATCGCGTAGACGATTCTGGAAAGGAGGGATGGAAAGGGATAAGATCGCCGCTTACACAACTTTATACCGAGTCTTGATTAGCTTGGTAAGAATTCTTGCTCCGTTTGTGCCATTCATCACAGAGGCAATCTATCAGCGGCTCCGTACGGTGGGTGATCCTGAAAGCGTACACCTCTGTTCCTATCCAAAGAGCGAAGACGGACAAATCGATCATGACCTCGAGCTGGCAATGGCTGTTGCTCGTCACGTGGTTTCCCTTGGCCACCAGGCACGAAATCGAGCACATATGAAGGTTCGCCAACCGCTTCGCAGGATCCTACTTGACACCAATCTTCCATTGACTAGAGACATCTGTTGCCTGATTGAGAAGGAACTGAATGTTGGCAAGATAGAGCAAGTCCCAACAATGGAACCATACCTGGGCAAGACGTTGAACCCAAACTTACGCACACTTGGGCCACGCCTTGGAGTACGGGCAAAAATGGTAGCAGCCTGGCTTGAGACGCAGTCCCCCGAAAGTCTGGTTAAGGCATTTGACGCGAGGACTAGTATCGATGCGCAGATAGACGGCGAGGATATAGAGATAAGAAAAGAAGATGTATTGTTTGAAACCGTTCCACCTAAGGGTTTCTTAATCGCCGAAGAGGGAGAAGTACACGTTCTTCTTGATGCTAACCTAAGTGACGAGCTGCGAGAACAAGGCCTCATACGCGAGGTAATGCACAGTATACAATTGCTCCGCAAAGATGCTGGTTTTGCCGTAAGCGACCGTATCATCCTCGGCTATGAGACTGACCAAAGACTGACTGACCTTATTACGAAGCATAGAGAAACAATAGCAGCTGAGATCCTTGCTACTGACCTTGTCTCAAAACTGGAACAGAAGTACGAATACACAGGGGAATTGACAATTGGTACGTCAACAATTACATTTGGGCTTTCTCGTACCGACAAGTCATAACCGAAGAAAAGGAGAACAAATGACAACAGCAATCCTCGGCATGCAGTGGGGAGATGAAGGAAAAGGAAAGGTCACACACCTTCTTGCTCGTGAAGCTGACATGGTAGTGCGCTACAACGGTGGTCCTAATGCCGGCCATACCGTAATTGACCGAGGGGAGAAATTTGGCATACACCTGCTTCCCGTGGGTGCTTTCTATCGCGATGCTCGTTGTGTATTGGCAAGTGGAATGGTGATAGATATCCCCATCTTGCGCGAAGAGTACGACCTAATTGT
>Ga0307427_1000225_pt1 | contig 40431 bp, 37 predicted proteins | sample SalMarWE160190MG_FD_202162 | JGI IMG/M metagenome (GOLD analysis project Ga0307427, IMG submission 202162) | Salt marsh sediment microbial communities from the Plum Island Ecosystem LTER, Massachusetts, United States - WE1603-190 | ecosystem: Environmental > Aquatic > Marine > Intertidal zone >...
TCCGCTGTCGATCACGCTGCTCTTGCCAATTTTTACCCCATCGTCAATTACAACATACGCCATAGGCGTACAAACCTCGTCCGTCCCGCCAGAGGCGGGTAAACTTCTGCCCTCTGTTTTCTGTCTTCTGTTTTGATATTGGCTTTGAATTGGCTTTGTTTTTCCGTGGCCAGAAAACGGGAAATTTCTCGTATTCTTTTTATATCAAAGAGCTTACGACAATTTTGACCTTACAAAAATTGGCTTTGTTTTGCATAAAACAGGGCCGATTTGTCGAGGATTCTCTACAACTGTAGAACAGACCATGGCCACAGGTGCCATGGCTAATTTGGGAATTTTTGCATTGTGGTTTTGCGTTATGTATTGAGAATTCAGGTTTTTTGAACATTTGATATCTTGTCCCTTAGGGATGAATTTAGAGTTTAGGATTTAGTGCTTAGGATTTGCGTTTAAGTTCTGCCTTCTGTCTTTCCTTCTTCGCTAAAGCTATGAAGGACAAGCCGCCTTCTGTCCTCCGTCATCTGTTATCTGTCATCTGACTTCTGTCTTCTGACTTCTGACGGGTATTATACCAAAAAGGGCTTGATTTTCAAGCAAATTTTCAGGAACAAAGGGCGGCGATTGTTTGTCAATCTGTTTTACTTCGACCTTCCACGATGGCGATTTCTTCAGCCGTCAGGCCGAAAAGAGCAAATTTCTGAAAATTGAAGATTGTGGGTTTTGGAGTTGAGGGTAAAATGGGACGGTGAGGGTTTGGATAGTGTGGTCGCGAAATTATCGCATTTTAAAGAAATCTTTAGGAAGAGGTTGCGGTTGCTTTATTTTTAATATTCGGTAAGATTAAGAACAAGAAATATTATAAGAAATTAGGATTGTGTTGTGAAGGAGACCAGATAAATGATTACAGATACTCATAAAACTGCGACCAGGTCTCTTTTTGAAAAAGTTGCAGAAAATAGAACTGACATGCCTTTGTTTGTGAATAAGAAAAAGTTTATTGAAGCAATTCGGCTATTAAAAGGCCAAGACAACCTTTCAAAACTTAGATATGCAGTATTTGATTTACAAAGTAATCTATATAGTGTGAAAACTGACAAGATAGGCATTCTAAATATACACAGCAATGGGGACACAATCAAAATCAGCCAGAGACACTTGCTTGAGCAGCTTGACCAAATCACTAATTCACAAACAGTGGAGCGTGCGAAGTATTATACTGAGCGATTAGAGAAAGCTATGACAGAAATCCGGACTAATAACATCAATGATATAAATCTTACACGATGGAAAGAATACGAGGACATCTGGACCGAAAGTCTTTGGTTGATTGAAAAACGGGACAGTACAGGTGTTCATACGGCAGGTTATTGGGGAAATTTCATTCCACAAATTCCTAACCAGATGTTAAAGCGGTATACAAAAAAAGACGAATGGGTTCTGGATCCATTTGTGGGGTGCGGAACTACTTTGATTGAGAGCCAAAGACTAGGAAGGAATGGAATCGGCATAGAACTGCAGGAAAGTGTAGCTCAAAAAGCAAGAGAGCTAATCGACTCAGAATCAAACAAACACAATGTAGTTGCTGAAGTCGTGACCGGTGACAGTACCGAATTGGATTACGCGGAAATTCTTAGAAGGGCAGGGCAAAAATCCGTTCAATTGGTAGTAATGCACCCTCCCTATTTCGATATTATCAAATTCAGCAAAGACCTAAGAGACCTGTCGAATGCTTCATCCGTCGATTCTTTTTTAGATAAAATGAATATGGTGATCGAGAGGGCTGGCAAAGTGTTGGATAAGGGGCGATATCTTGTGTTGGTTATCGGGGACAAGTACTCTAAAGGTGAATGGATACCGTTGGGATTTTTGACAATGCAGGAGGTTCTAAAAAAAGGATTTATGCTTAAGAGTATAATCGTAAAGAACTTCGAGGAAACAACCGGCAAAAGAAATCAAAAGGAACTCTGGCGATACCGTGCTTTAGTTGGTGGATTTTACATTTTCAAGCACGAATACATCTTTATCTTCAAAAAGAAATAAGATGATGAATACACACGTTTTTGTAGTCGATACCCGGACCTTCAAAATGCATCTCGAATTTATGTTTGCTGGGACGGGGGCAAAGGATCACAACGTAGATTTCAATAATGAAAGAGAAACAAAGCTTCCTGGAAGAACGGAAAATCTTCTAGTTAGTATGATAGCTGATGCAGACCGGATTAGGAGAGGAGATTTAATCATATTCTACCTTCAACAAGACCGGAAAGTGAAAATACCGGAAGGGAAATTCTATGGAATTTTTCGGGCGCTGCAGAATTGGTCTTTTTTGGATTATCGTGATTCGCACCAGTATCTGAAGAATGAGTTAGGCAAGTCTTTGACATTCAGAACGCTAATTGAACCATCCGAAGTATATTCAAAAGGAATCACAGAGTGGGAGGCACTTGATGAAATAGAGCATATAAGGAAACCTGAACAAATGCTGTGGAGCCTAATTTACAGAAAACTCAGGGCCAACAGAGGCAATACTATGATCACTCCTTATGAATCATCCAAACTCTGTGAACTTATAAGACGGAAAAACGAGGGTTGCTTGGTACGGGGCAAAAGTGGATTGCTGACATTCAATGTCGAAAAACAGGCAATTGTCCATGCTAAAAGTAATAAAAGAACGTACAGGGGACGAAGGATAAGTATCAACATTCTGCCCCGACTAGTTGAGAGATGTCGACAAAATAAACAATTTGAGCCTCATTTACAGGCCTTTATAGCAAGAAACTTGGGAACAGGGCAGAATCAAAGTTTAGATTGCGTTCTTTTGGACGGAGGACACTTAGAATGGTTCGGGAATGAAGTCTCTTGTGGTGTTGGAATGCAGAGAATTGATTTGCTTCTGAGTGTTGCACACGGAAATAAGCAAACGCTTTGCACAGTCGAACTGAAATCTCAAAGAGCGAAAGGGCAAACAATCAACCAAATGCAACGGTATGTTGATTGGGTACGCCAGTATTATATTCCAAATTGTAGAGGTACTCTAGAAATACAGCCTGTTCTCATAGCGAGAAAAACTGGAAAGAAAACTACGGGGAAAAACACACTTGCGAAACATTACGGGTACTTTATTGAAAGTCTCAAACGATTTAGCGAGCGGAATAAAAAAATATGCCATAAAGTTCGGTATGTAGAATTTGATGTGCTTGACGATTGTGTTGTTTTTGAGAGAACGGAGTTCTAGAATCTTGTATTTGGTTGCACAGTTGGAATGTATGTTATGTCGAAAATCGCCATACTTACAATATAAGGCACGGGGTTATGATAAAACATCCATTTAACGAGGGCACAAAACTTGCCAAAGTATTTACCACTTTATCTGATGGGAAATGGCATTGTGGCAAGCATGAACTCCCTGGCACCCAACCTGCTAAAGCGATACAGATAATTCGCCAGCACGGTTTTGAGATTGAAAACCAAACCACTTATTGCAGCAAATGCAAAGATAAAACGGTACACCGGCGACTCCTCTCGACCGAACCTGAAAGCCCTTCTTTTGTCCGACTTCAACTTTCTGGAGAGTTACGAAAGAGAGTATTAAAGCATTACCAAAACGTCGAGGCGGTAACATTGCGGGAAATGGTGCCAAACCAGTTGGAGGTGGACCACAGATTTCCGCAGGTACGCTGGTCAAAAAATGAAACGTACGACCCTAAAATGTCTGAAGATGAGTTGCATGCGAAGTTTCAACTTCTAACCCGCCAGCATAATCTTTGGAAGAGCCGTTATTGCGAGCATTGTGCAAAAACAGGAGAACGAGGCACATTTATCGGGATTAACTTTTTTACTATTGGTGGTCCAAAGTGGGACCCGCGATATCCGGCGGACGATGAGCAGGGGTGCTTCGGATGTTTCTGGTATGATCCTGATATATGGCGCAAAGAGATAAATAGAATTATTGAAAAGAATAAAGGTTAATTGAAGGAGGGCTTTGCACAGCAAGATAGGGATTAAGAAAAGAAAGCGAATCGTAAATCTCAGGCGATAATTTTAATGGAGAGCAAGTAATATGGCAATAGCGCCTTCAAAGCTAAAAGATTATCACCCTCCACTAACAAACTACCACTATCCAAATCGTCGCATGAAAGTGAATTGTCGCACCGCAGCAAATGATACGGCACCTGCCGATGATGATTTATTACCGCTTCTTTCCCAATCCAATTCAACGTGGGCATCTAAACAAACCTCATAATTCTAAAGCAAACCGCTTTCAAGCCCAGTATAACTTCTTTATAATAAATTGATAGGTCTCTTAACAGAAAGATGGTTTTCAAATTATTCTCCTCCATTTCGCAATTTCCTAAATCTGTTTAGAACAAATCCATTCTCAGTAGTACTACGAAGTAAGAAGTAAACAACTATGGGTTAAAACCTGAAGAATTACGAAGGAAGATTAAGTTTCTGAATCATAAAACTCTAATAATAAAAATACGCAACGTCCTATAATATTATCTTTTCCTACATTAACTAATTGCCCTTTTCTTGATTCCCCCATCCACAATCCAGATAAATTGTGACCGGCTGAAATTCAACGAAATGTGTTTATTATTCCACCGCTTGTATATCGAGTATCCGGCATCGAGCATCGCTAATAGGATTCTCTATTTTTCCCAACCTAACAAAATGTTAATTTAAAAAAGGAGTCAATTTTTGACTAATTTCTATTAAAAAGCGCGCGCTTTTGTAAATTTCTGACCATTTTTTGCAAATTTCCGCTCATTTTTGATCACTTTTTAACACGTTTTTTCTTGCCTATATTACTCAGACACTACAGGTTGACCTGTGAACTGCATTTTTAAACTGATATTGATTATGCCCTCCGAAAAATTGCCAGAAAATACCAATTTTATTAAATTCCGGATAAATCCAGTTTTAAATCGTGTTAATCTGGGTCGCTATCTTTAACGCAACGCAGAATCTTTGTCGATTACATTTTTCTAACTCTCCTTACAATCCTCATATAAGCTTAGGATAGCTTTTGGACCGACCGGGCAAAGAGCCCTTCTATTTTTTTGCTTGAAACAAATCTTAGCCGTTCATGATCGCCTCGGCTTCTTGTCTGTATGCGTCCATAACGTATGGTATGCCGGAGACCTGAGCAGCCTCAGGGGTTAAGGCCATAAGGTCGTCCCTGCTGATTGTTGAAGCCCTGAAGTTTCGACTGCCCGCCATCAACTGCTGTAAGCCAACTTTGAGCTTATCGACGAATGTATAAAGGCCAATGGCTCCCAGCGGCATTTCCTTGACGGTCTCTTTGCCGTACTTTGCAACAAGGTCCTCATAGCAGACAAAGATTTCCTCCACCTTTGAGCCGTAGGTGCTGATTGTTTTTGGAAGAGCATTCGCCCCTTCTTGCAACCACAATCCTATATTTTTGCCGACCATGCCCGGAATCATCATCGCCCGGCCCATACAGACAGCTTTGGTGAATGGGGCGCCCATTGCCAGGACTTTGAAGATATGGTCTTCTGTACTGAAACCGCCTGCGATAGCAATATCCGGCACGAAAGCTCCCTTAGCCGCGAGCTTTTGGCAAAAATCGTAAGTCATCGATTGTAGGTAGAAGGTTGGAACACCCCATTCTTCCATCATCCGCCAGGGACTCATTCCGGTTCCACCCGGAGCACCATCAATAGTCAGCAGGTCCAGCTTGGCATCGGACGACCATTTAATAGCCATCGCCAGCTCCCGCATCGGATAGGCCCCGGTTTTAAGCGTAACACGTTTTGCGCCGAGCTTGCGTACCCGCTCGACCTCCTTCATAAAACCTTCCTGGTCCACGAATCCCAGACGTGAGTGCCTTTCAAAATGTTTCAAAGCACCGTCTCTAAAAGCTGCTTGGTGGGCCTCTATGGAAGGATCAGGAGTAACTAAGTAGCCTCTTTTCTGCAGCTCAAGGGCTCGTTCGAGTGAATCGACCTGAATTTCCCCGCCAATACATTTTGCACCCTGGCCCCATTTAAGCTCGATGCTTTCGATACCAAGCTCGCCAATAACATACTCGGCTACCCCCAGACGAGTGTCCTCAACATTCATCTGAACAATCATATCGCCATAGCCTTCGTGCCACCTGCGATATTGCTCAACACGTTGCGCCATATTCGGAGCCTTTTTGATCTTGCCATTTTTGTTTAGTTCCAATTCGGGATCAATGCCGCAAACATTTTCGCCACAGACTATAGTGATACCGGCGATACCAACCCCTGCTGCAAAATGCTCCCAGTTCTTGCGCGCAATATCCGTCGAACCCAAAGCACCGGTGAAAACAGGCATACGCATCTTGACCTTGGTGCCACAACCGTATTCTGTTTCAGTATCTACCATTGGAAAAAGGGTATTATCGGGCGTGCCCACTTGGCCGTCCGATAAGCCTTCAGCACCCATAGCATAACCCTGAATATTAAGATGCGAATAATCGATAGGGTAGTTTTTATCACCGCCGGCAGTGAGAGTACCGAATGGACTAGGGTAAATCACTTCACGACCGCGATAGGAAGACTTAAAAACCTCACAATTACCCCGGCAGCCATCAATGCATCGTGTACAGATACCAGAGACAGGCGAAACACTCCTCGAACGGTTTGAAGTCTGTGTGACTTCGTTAGAATTGGGTTGCTGTAAGTTCATTTTTTACTCCTTGTTAGAGTTGGTTCGCGGTAAAATTTCTTTAGCTACTTCAAATTTTAAATTTTTCCTTGCATTTTATTAGCATTACTAATAATATAGGTAATTATCCTAATAGTATAAATTGTAAAGCGGTTAAAACAAGTATATTATCTTGATACACATTATCAGAGAAACTTATAATGCATATAGAAACGCTAAAGATATTCTGTGATTTAGCCGATCTGCAAAGCTTTTCAAAAACTGCTGAAAAGCATCTTCTAAGCCAATCAGCGGTTTCCCAGCAGCTTGCACAACTGGAGCTTACGCTTAAATTTCAACTGCTGGACAGAAAGAAACGGCCAATTGAGCTTACTAAAGCCGGCCAATTATTTTACCAGGCCTGTAAGGATATCATTGACCGGTACGAACAACTAAGGAGTGAATTGAACACTCTGAAATCATCAGCGGGCAATAGAATAAATGTTGCGGCAATTTTCAGTATCGGAATGCACACTCTGCCGGACTATGTTAAAAGATTTATGATCAGCTACCCTAATGTTAATGTTCACATTGAGTACTTCAGCGCCGATAAAATCTATGAACTGGTTTTAGGTGGTGACATCGATATAGGTCTTGTAGCTGTTCCCAAAAAAGATAAAAGACTCGACGTGTATGACTTTGAGAACGAATCGCTCGTTTTGGCCTGCAGTCCGAAACATCCATTAACGCACGAATCGCAGATCGATATCCATAAATTGCAGTTTGAGAGATTCATCGCTTTTGAGAAAAATGTTCCTACCCGCATGTGGATAGACAACATTTTAGAGCGCTACAATATTATTATTCAGCCGGTAATGGAATTCGATAATATCGAAACCATTAAACGAGCAGTGGAAATAAATTCAGGCCTAAGTATATTACCGCAGACCGCGATACATCAAGAGGTAGATAGCGGAACGATAAAAGCGATACCATTTTCCAACGAGAATTTCTTTAGGCCGACTGGCATAATCGTTCGCAAAGGCAAAATTTTGGGCCAAGCCGGGCGATACTTTATCGAACTGCTGCGCAAAAAAGCAAAATAAACACGCAATGAAATCAAAATATAAGATGCTATGTAGAAAAGAGCAAAAGTTATCATTTCGAGCGAGCCGAAGGCGAGTCGAAACGTGGAGCGAAGCGTAGAGCCCCGAAGGGAAATCTGTTTTTGAATAGATTTCTCCGCTTCGTCCCCTGGGGACTTCGGTCGAAATGACGGTGAGTCTTTTCTACAGAGCAAATACAAGATGTAAAATTAAGGAAGTCATCCAGCAGTTGAAATCTTCAAGTGCTGGATTCCACAATTTTGATTTTTTATTTTTGAATTTAAGTTGGATATGTCGATTAAAGCTGTAATATTCGATCTTGATGGGACGATAACCCAGCCTTATTTTGATTTTGACGCCATTCGCGGGGAAATGGGCCTTTCTAAAAATTCCGGGCCGGTCCTGGAGTCGATGGAAAAAATGACTCCCCAAGAGCGCCGGCAAGCAGAAAAAATATTGCATTTTCATGAGCAAAAGGCAGTAATAGAGTCCAGACTCAATGCCGGTGCGAAACGAGCGCTCCAGATGCTTCGTAAAGTCGGCATAAATATTGGGATATTGACGCGTAACCGGCGATGCAACGCCATAGCAATCGCTGATAAACACAACTTGAAGTTTGATGCTATCGTTGGAAGAGAAGATGGACCTGTCAAACCTGACACCTTTGGAGTATTGCAATTATGCCAACAATTCGATGTACAACCGGAGGAAACTGTCGTTGTTGGAGATTATCTATACGATTTAATATGCGCAAAGGCCGCAGGTGCGATGGCCGTACTGCTGGCCAACCACGAAAGGGCTGATGAGTTTGCAGTACACGCTGATTTTCGTATTGAAAAAATAGAACAAATCCTGCAAATTATCGAAGAGGAAAAATGATAAGGAAGAGAATAAAATGCTATACCAAACAATGATAAAAACCGCTCTTGGCTTTTTATTAATACTGAGCGCTTGCCAGGCCGGCAGGTCTTCAGAAAGTTTAGCCGGTTGTCAATCTAAAGAAGCGGATGCCAATTCGATCGAAGCAATTCTAAGTCAGTTAAAACAAAAAACTGCTGAGCTTAAAACCTATCATTGCCTTGTTGAATATGAAGTCAACCAGCCTGTGTTTGAAACGAGAACATTTAGGAAAGGAACATTGTATTATGCAAAGTATGGGAAAATATCGAAGCTAAGAGTGAATTTTCAAACCCTCAAACAGGATGTTGAAAAAGAACAAAAATATGCTGAGCACTTTATTTTTGACGGTATCTGGCTGACACGCATTAACTATAAAATTAAAAGGGTTGAGCGTCGTCAATTAGCCGAGCCGAATGAGCCGGCGGAGCCTTTTGATTTAGCCAGCAGGAGCCTGCCGGTAATAGGCTTTACCAAAATAGAAGAATTGAAAAAGCAGTTTGAAATAAAAGTCGTTCAGCCCGAAGAAGATAAAGCAGAAAATTCTTTTCATTTACATCTTAAAGTTAAACCGGATTCAAAATATAAAGATGATTACACCGTAATAGATTTCTGGATCGATAAGAAACTACCTTTGCCGACAAAAGTAGTTGCAATAACGACCGAAGAGGATATCTATGAGATAAGATTTCTGAAACCACAGATTAATAAAAAAATAGATCCGGAGGTTTTTAAATTTGACGTTCCCGAGGACTTTACTGTAGAAGTTATTACTTTAAGTAAGAAAGGGTCGGAAGAAAAATAGTTGAGTTTTAATTTACTACATTGGTTTCGCAAAAAAGGGTGGAGCAGCTTATATGAGTCCGGTGAAGATTCCAGAAGATGATTTTCACGAGTTAATCTCAAACCGGGCGCGAAGACTGCTTGGTCTTGCAAGCTATATATCTGGCTGTGCCTCAAACAGTGAATTTCTTATACGTTCGTTCTTAGGTGAATTTTTTTCACAATCTATGCAGATTGAGGAGCTTCTTGACGCTTATGACGCACGCAACAATTGCACGTGGTGTCCATTCAGATCTCTTATAGCTACCATAAAACTTTTTTCCGATGTAAGTTATGAGCTGCTTCATATCCAGCACGTTTTACCTGCCTACCGACTTTTACCTGTTGAGGGAGACTTTGCAAAGGCAACAGGACAAACTCTTAACTTCACTGGTGACATCTTAAAAAAAACAGCAAAGCAACTGCTCAGCAGAGCATCCAAGCTTAACCTGCCTGTTCCTTCAGAGGCCGAGCGTGAGCAATTCTACGCTGACGAGCTGCATCCGGGTCGCCTGCCGCGAGACTGTAAGGCCCACAAAACTGAGACCGTCTCTGATATAGTCACTCTCTTGGCTACCGCCTTTTTGAATCTTGCCGCTGGAAGTAAAGATGTCCGTGCCGCCAGCAGAGCAAAACCACAAGAGTATCTTTCTTACGTCGAAAACTCTATTACCGAGGAAAGCCTGCGAACTCTGGAGCTTCGTTTCCACAACCTGCAATCACAATATGATACATACGTCTCAAGTACCGAAGCCGAGCAACAAGACGCGGATTTACTTGTCCTAAGAGGTCACGTAAGCGTAGTCTTTCACCTTTTAAGGACAGCTACGTCGTTTGCCCATTATTATGAAAGGCATGTAGATAAGGAAATCTGCGAAGTAATGGCCCAAGAGGAACCTTTACTTGGCTCGGAAGATCTGCTGAGGGTATTGATGAACTACTCCATTGCTTATATTAGTCTTTACATTGATTATGCTGAAAATCTATGCAGGGAAATGCTAAAACGCTATGCGGAAGTTGGCCAGGTCGAGGTCCACGTCCCGCCATATCGCGGCTTCCATGTTAGACCAGCCACCTTGATTTCAAAGCTTGTCTTGCATTATGGCAGTGAAGTTCGTATGCAATTGGATGATGAATTCTATGATGCCAGCTCGTCTCTTGAGCTGTTCCGCGCTAATGAAAAGATAAATGCTCAGAAACGTAAGTTTCTGGCCAATGAGATTGTTCGTTTAAAGCTCGTCCAAGATTGGGCAACCGGAAAAGAGCTCAAAACAATCATTCGTGACGCGGCTCTTGCGTTAGCTGAAAAGAGCAGACTAATTATATATGAGAGACCTTTACCGATTCCGGACGAGCTTACCGCAAAGCAAGGTACGATACTGGAAAAGGTCATCAATGAATTCTCTCAGCTTTTAACCTTGGGCAAAATTGATATTGATACCGACCTGATAGTGACATTTATTGGTGACAAGCGCGTTTTGGAAGACATCAAACTTCTCGCGGAATCCGGCTACGGCGAAGACAGCAGCGGAAATAATATTCCTCTGCTGGAAAAACTTGAGTATCTACGCCGATGAACAACAAATAATCCCGGCAAGAAAAGCAATAAAGGGACTGTCAGTACGAAACTTGCGAATAAATATAACTATTTGTCGTTGTGAGACCGCCTTAGACGGGCGCGGCAGTCTTAATTATGGAGGTTTAAAAAATGAAACACTTTGGAAAAGCATGGATCGTCTTGATTGTAATACTCGTCGTTTTAGTGCTTATCGGGCTTGGCATATTCACAGGGTATATTAACGGTTACAATAGGGCGGTCAATCTTCAACAGGCTGCAGAAAAGGCCTGGTCGGATATTGACGCCGCTTTGCAGCGCCGGATCAATTTGATTCCTAATCTGGTTGAGACGGTCAAAGGATATGCAAAGCACGAAGAAGAGCTGTTTAAACACATTTCCGACGCTCGCACAAAGTACTTCCAGGCCGACAGCAGAGCCGGTCAAATTGAGGCATCAAATGAGCTTAGCGGTTTTCTATCTCGGCTTTTAATGCTACAGGAGAGCTATCCGGAGCTTAAAGCCAGCCAAAACTTTTTAGCTCTTCAGGACCAGCTCGAGGGAACTGAGAACCGTATAAACGTGGCCCGCACAAGATATAACGAGGCGGCTGAGGCGTTGAACTCTTACACAAAGCAGTTCTTCGGGTCGTTTTTCTGTCGGCGTGCGGATGTCGAGCCTGTAGCATACTTCGAGGCTACCGAGCAGGCCAAGACGGAAGTGCCGAAGGTTGAATTCTGACCGCAACCGGCATACCTATGAAAAGTCAAAAGGGCAAAAGTCCGAAACAAAGCGCGGTGGAAACAAGATACCTGCTTATGCCCCATCACGCCAATCCCCAAGGTACAGCTTTCGGCGGAGCGATTATGGCCTGGATCGATATGGTGGCAGCAATGGCAGCACAAAGACACGCAGGATGTGAAGTCGTTACCGCCGGTATTGACTCGCTGATCTTCAAAGAGCCGATCCGCATCGGAGACCACGTTGTACTCAAGGCCTCGATTAATTATGTCAGCCGGTCATCGATGGAGGTGGGCGTACAGGTTACGAGAGAAGATTCCTACAGCGGCGAGAAAGCGATCGCTACGACAGCACATCTGACTTTTGTGGCACTGGATGAAAACAAAAGGCCGAGCGCCGTCCCGCTGATATTGCCCGAAACAGAGCAGGAAAAGAGACGCTATGAGAACGCCAAGCTTCGAGTCAAAGCCCGAAAAGAACTCTTAAAGAAGATTAGTTAATGCTGTAAAAAAAGGTAAGGTTCCCAGTGAAGGCAATTGAGGTCGAGACACTAACGAGAAGATATGGCAGGACAAAGACTATGCGGTGTCTTATGGCGAGAGACTCATCACAGGCGTATCGGCTAAAGGAGGTTTATTCCATATCGGGAGTTTTTAGTGGTTTTTGTCAGCCCTGTCCCTTTCGGCCCAGCAATAAGTCACGTACGTCGGTTGCACAGTAGATGGCCATCCCAGCTAAAAGGACTCCCTCCAAGAGACACAGGCTCTTCGGCATTTGATTCCATGCGTATGACACGGCGCTATAGATTAGAAACGCGCAAACCGCACAGAAAATAATCGTCGTGAAGGGAAAGCCCGTGACACGATAGGGCCTTTCGACATTTGGCTCTTTGAATCTCAATACTATAACTGCAACACTCGTAGCGAGATAAAACGAATAAACCGGAGCGGCTGTATAAAGAAGGGTATCAACGAAGGAACCCAAAATTATAATCAGTCCGACGGCGATAACACCCTGGACTAAAAGTGCCCAAACGGGCGTTCCCGTTCGGCTGTGCCATTTTCCCACCAGCCGAAAGGCACGGTGTTCGGCACCCAGGGCGTATGAAATACGAGCACCCGTAAAGATTAAACCGCTGACAGCCCCCAAAGCGGAGATACAAATCAGGACACTGATTAGTCTGCCACCGATTTCAGGAAAGACGGTCGAGACACTGTCGGTAGCAACCGCTTCGGAGTTGGCCAGGCCGGCATAACCTAACGTGTAAAGAAATGCCCCGTTGACCAGTAGATAAAGCACTGTTACTACAACGGCGCCGAGCACCAGCGCCCGAACGATATTGCGACGTGGATTTTTGACCTCAGCGGCAACGTAGGCCATTTCGTTCCATCCGCCATAGGTGAACAGAACGAAAATCAGCGCCAGACTCAACGGAAGTGGGTTGACCGTCTCGACGGCAGCCGACGATGCCGGCCGCGGGGCAAAAACCGCCACGCCGACGATGGCCAGCAGTCCCAGAGCTTTGACTGTCGTCAGAAGGTTCTGGGTCCATTTGCCCTCCTTTACACCTATGATGTTTATCATTGTTAGAATGACTACAGCAGCGGTGGCGAAGGCACGCTGGCTGTAGTCGGGGTGTGCCGCAAAAGGATCGTAGATTGTTCGGGCATAAGTCGCAAACGCAAACGACATCACAGCGATGTCACCGGGCCGGATAATCGCGAGCTGTCCCCAGCCGAACAAAAAACCCGCCCACGGACCGTACGCGCGACTAAGATAGACATAGTCACCCCCTTCTTTGGGAAATGCTGTGGCCAGTTCAGCATAACCCAGCGCCCCGAACAATGAAAGCAGCCCTCCAACAATCCATATCGCAAAGACGCCCCACCAGCAGCGGGCACCGGCTGCAATTGAGGGGGCCATCTGGTAAATGCCGGCTCCAATGATGATGCCGACAATGATACAAGTTGAGTCAAAAAGAGACAGCTCTTTTTTAGGAGCTATGCGCATAAAAAAATTCCTTACAATCCGGTCTCGAATTTAACTCAATTAGCATAACCTCAATGATAACTTATGATTATCCAGCGTCAATATCTTTCGCTGCGGCGAGTAGCCGGCTGCAAGCATGGACTGGTGTTTTACGGACCGGCTTTAGACAGATTGTGGATAGTTACTTCCCAAAAAGCCTTTTTACGTATAAAGATGACATGCATACTATTTAATTTGCCGTTTCTTCAGCGTTACGCCCAAGCCCTGGACCTGAAAAACGGTCTCTAAGTTGGGATTGGTAGTAATAGCATTGGTGAAATCCGGGCCGGTCATGTCAACATTGTGGGCAAGGATTAGTCCGCCGGGACGCACTAACGGCAGCAGCTTATTCAGGTAGTCAGTATAGCCATTCTTGTCTGCATCGAGGAAAAGAATGTCGATTGGTTCTTTCAACTTTGTAACTGTCTCGTGTGCATCGCCTTCGACAAGCGTGACAAGATTATCGATGCCGGCTCGCTTAAAGTTCTCGCGTGCCAACGCGGCTCGGCGGGCATCGATATCATGAGTGGTCAGTTTTCCACCCGTAGTCCGCAATGCTAGGCAGAACCAGATGCCTGAGTATCCGTTGGATGTGCCTATCTCGACGACATGCTTGGCGTTGGCAGCCTCTGTAAACAGTCGCAACAATCTGCCGTCTGTCGGCGGGACGTTCATCATCCCTGCGCTTTGGTTCAAGCGCATATCCTCAAGCACGTCCAGAATTTTCTTCTCTTGCTCGTTAGCCGGTACAGGTGGCTGCTGTACATCCGAAAAGCCTCTGCCAAACCTGCCGCCAAAAGCACCTCTGCCCCTTCTTTGCTGGGCTGTTAAGTTATGAACCACTGCTAACAACAGAGCTATCGCCAGAATGGCTAACAAAATTTTCTTAAACATTTTCAACTCCTTTCAAAGTTATGAATATACCTGCCTTCTTGCAACATACTATTTGGGAAGACGGATTGAAAAAAGGATGTATTGCAGGTTTAGGAGAAATCCACAAGAATATTTCGTGGGCCTTGATTTTAAGGTTTTGAGGTAGCTTTTTACTCTGTTGAAAAGAGTTCAGAATGTCATTTCGAGCAAGCCGAAGGCGGGTCGAGGAATCTGATAAAATAGCTTTTTAGTTGACCCCTCGGCTTCGCTCGGGGTGACGATAAAAAGGTTTTATTATAGGCTTGCTCTGTAGAAAAGAGTTCAGAATGTCATTTCGAGCGAGCCGCAGGCGAGTCGAGAAATCTGATAAAATAGCTTTTTAGTTGGCCCCTCGGCTTCGCTCGGGGTGACGATAAAAAGGTTTTATTATAGGCTTACTCTGTTGAAAAGAGTTCAGAATGTCATTTCGAGCGAGCCGAAGGCGAGTCGAGAAATCTATTTTTGAGCAGATTTCTCCACTTCGCCCCCGTGCTTTCTGCTTGCCCCTGCGTCTTACGACGCAAGGCGGGGCAGCGGGCGAAAGCAGAAATGGGGGCTTAGGTCGAAACGACGGTGAGGCTTTTCAATAGAGCAGCAGCTTTTCTTAATATCGATAAAACCGGGCCACGCGGCGGGAACTTCGTGCGGAATATAAAAAGGGCTGGGACCTGCGGAGGAGAGGAGGGAAAGATTTGCCCCAGCCCCTTCTGTCCTGGATTTTAGCTATAATTAATACGGTTGCTAAAGCGGTGTTGTTCACTCACAGAATTAAGCGGTCAAGATTAGGGAACCGGCAGATAAAGTTTTGTTTTGCCGGAACAGCTTTTCGATTCCCGATTTCTTTCTTGCTGGATAAATTGGTATCTTATTAGGTAAGGCGGATTCGGTAGGCAGAATTACAAAATAATTCCTATGCTGGCTGGTAGATAGTCCTTCGACAGGCTCAGGATGGTGAGCGAAGTCGAACCATTGCCAGCGGAAGATATAGAGCGTCTTTTGCTCTGTTGAAAACCTCTGCGAAATGTCATTGCAAGGCCCGTAGGGCCGACTTCGACGAGCTCAGTCAAGTCGTGGCAGTGGCCTGCCTGGTGGGCGGAAAAAGCCATCGTTTCCGCCGTTAGGCGTCCTGTGGAGTTTGAGATTGTGGCGCAAGCCATCCCGGCGACTTCGCTTCCGTCTTCGCCAAGGCTACGACGGACAAGTCGCTCGCAATGGCGAACCTGGGCTTAATATTTTCAACAGAGCAAGCGTCTTTCTGAATGGAAAGAAAAGCGCTATCGCAGGCTTATCGCTGATGCTTGGATTCTTCTTCGTCCGGGACCATATTGCATAGCTGACCGCCCTGTGTATCCTCCGGCAGCGCGCCCATAAGTCCCCCAACCTCTACCAAAACCCCTAACAGGCATCTGTCTCATCCAGCCTCTACCGAAACCACCTGCGGCCGCGCCAAAAAGCCCAACCGGCAAGCCAAAACGATAGTTAGCCGGCGGAGCTACCAAATCAGTAACATCATAAACTCGCGTCACCATCTCAATGGGCAGCGAAGCCCGTGTGGCAATGATAATTACGCCACTATCAACGACATAGCCCAGCTCATTCGGTTGACTTGAGACCGCTCTCAATAAAAGCTCCAGGGCTGTACGAAGCGTAATGCCCATAATACCTTCCATGTGGATAGGCGTATCTCGTTCCACAGAGGCGTTCTCTCTCAAATCTCTCCAAAGCACTACTATATTCAATGGAGGATCCGTGGAATTTCGTAGAATCTCAATGGCTTTACTAAACGGAGTATCAAACGTAACGATAGAGAGGTCAACATTCTTTGCTAATTGTTTGTAAACAATTGAACCGCCCGGCTTACTTACAATTCTGCGATTTTGGTTGTCGGCATCAATATTAGCCGGCGTTTTTTGAGGTCCACTTTTTCCGGTAGGCAAAGCTTGCCTTGTCCATCCGGTGCACAAACAAATAGCCAATGTGATTGTTATAAAAATCCGATTCTTTTTCATATCCATCACCATAAGCTCACGAGCGATTTTGGCCTAATTCTCTGATAACAATGCTCTTTCCCACCGCACCACACTCGATCTGAGCAATCAGAGTATTTTGTGTTACACAGTAATAAACTCAGGGACAAGCCAGCTTGTCGCAGATTTGTCCCTGAGCCTTGTAAAAATGCACACAGTGGTGCAAAGAAGGAAGGGGAGAGCATCAAAATTATCTACTTTTCATTCGGATCTGGCCGTCCTATGGGCTTTTTATATTCTATGGATTTTTGCTTATTTTGTTCATCCGGAAACTCTTCGCGCATTTCTCTATTTTGATTTTCCAGCTCCTCTAAACGTTCCTGCAATTGGCGCATCTGCTTTGTTATCTTGTCGAATATCTCCTTAACAGGACCAAATGGCGCTGCAGGAGGATAATCCGGGGAATTCCAATCTTCATTGTCATGAAAACGCTTCTCGGTATTTAGTGCCGGCAGAGCAGGAATATGAGACTTTGGGGAGTCCAACTGATACCCCGTCTTTCTTTTCTTGTCGGCAGATTTTCGAGCGTCCCCCAGAGCCTCTTCGGCAACGGCATGAAACTTCTTGGGCAGCTCACCTATTTTTTTTACAGTTGTCTTATAGTCGGTTTCGCCGACGCTAACAATAATCTCTGTATCCTCATCATTGGGATTGCCTTCAATCGTGATAGCATAGGTATCGCTATCATCAAAATATTGATACACGTACACTTCTTTGAGAAACTTTGGGACGCCATCGTCAGATATACCTGCCATGTAGAGTTCGAACTTGCCCGGTATATCACCTAATGGGACTTCGGTCCAGTTTCCTTTATCGGACTCAAGTCGAAACACCTTTCCGGGACGCCACCGTTGGACAATTTCCGGTTCCGGAGGATATTTCCAATCATACTCACCTTCAAACGGTTCGATTTTTAGCTTAACGGTTTTTCGTTTGCCCAAGTGGATTATCTTCAGCGTAATATCGTTACCAACACCGCTCTCGCGCACCACATTGACTAAATCTTTGTAGTCTGTGGTATCTGTACCATCTTTGCCTTGAAAACTGATTATGATATCATCCCGCTCCAGGCCAGCTTTATCAGCAGGACCATCACGGTTCACATTCTTTATCCGAATGCCCTGGTCGGCAGAAAGAGCGAGATGTTTAGCTAACAAAGCAGGAAGGGCTGTCGGGTCCAGCCTGATTCCTATATAAGGACGTTTTGCGGCTGATTCCGATGTAGCATACAATGATGTAGTGACGGCAAAAAGAGCCAATAATAATACCAATACGACATTTTTTGCTTTCATGATCGTTACCTCTAACATTAAGAATCCTGTTACTTACGCTTATTACAGACCTTCATAATAGGCAGCAGACCTATCTATATTTTCTCGAAACCCTTCAATGAGCCATTGATTACCATTCTTGTCGGTGAAACTATACCAGTCAACGTTACGAATTACATTTTCGCCTGTTTCTGGTACAAGCAACCGCGAGTCTGGCTCTCCATAAGGAGTCCCTATGACTGCCCCGGCATCCGGTTCGCCGAGGCGGATTTCTTGCGCAATCAGACTTGGTGGTGCTTCGCCGCTTGTGTGTGCTAACTGGGCAGATAAAGCAAAGTGTAAAACCAGCCCTATTAAAAGTCCTGCGGCCAATCCCGCTGCGAAGCGCGGCCAGCCTCTTACATAAGCTATTCGACGTAAAGGATGTCTGGTTTGCTGGTAGGCCCGCTCGAAAATCTCCTCTGCGTCTTTGCCTCGGCTTAGAATCTCAGAACTAATCGATTCTTGAGTAAGCTTGTGTAAGTCCTGAAAATACTCGAAAAGCTCTTTCGCCTGAGAATTTCTCTGCAATGCCTCGTCCAATAAGCGCTGCTCAGTGGGGCTAATCTCGCCGTCAAGATATTTTCCAATCAAAATCTCCAGTATGTCACCTACGTTTTTCATTTTTATCACACCTTATTTGTAGTTTTTCTACTGACTTTGTTATAAATCATTCTTCGTGCTCGTAAGAGCCGAATCTGCACAGTAGTGAATGGGACATCAAGTATCTCAGCGATTTGCCCATAGGTTAAATCATCCAAATATGCCAGCATTAATACCTGACGATATTTTTCAGGCAGCGACTTGATTGCTTGCATTATCTGCTGGTACTGTTCCTTTCGCTCAAGTTTTTCAAGTAGCTGGCCAGCTTTATAATCACACTGCTGGCCAGCTACTTCTTCATCCAGCGAAACCTTCCTTTGGCTTTTTCGCTGTCTGTAGCGCAGAGCCTGGCGTCGGGCTAAAACAGCCATCCATGGCCGAAAACGCTCAGGCTCGCGTAATGTATTGATTTTGCTAATAACCCGGACACAAATATCCTGCAAAACATCGTCCACATCATCAGCGTTCGTTATGATGCTATAGACCAATGCTTTAAGCCAGGCCCAATTCCGGGTCAGAAGCAGGCGTAATGCCTCTTTATCACCCAGTCGTGCAGCACAAACAAGCGCCGCTTCATTTTGCATTGCTTTCGCTGTCATATCGCCTCTTCATTATATATAGATACTCCGGAAACGGAGTTCATACATAATTTATCGAATTTTTTGCTAAAATAGTGAAGTTTTCGATTGTTTTTTGTGTGAATAATATGTGAGGATGTAAGGTTCGATGCTGCTCAACCTTCTACCATTTGGCATAATTTAAGCGATAAGTTACCTCTCGTATCTCCACATTTCGATGGCCATACCCTCAGCAGCTACATGCTCCGCCGTGCCGGTCAAGATACAAATGGACTTATCCATCGTGCGGACAATTGCAAAAGACCAGCATTGTGCTCAATCAATAATAATCTCGTCCAAAGAACGCTTAGGTACATGATGGACGCCTTCGGCATCTCGCCAGTATTCTATTTTACCAGCCGACCCGACCGTTTCTATTACGACCTTTTCTTTGGGTTTACCAACTGCCAGCACAAGCAATATCTCATAACGGGATGGTATGTCTAAGGCCTTATGTAACTTGTGTCTTTGTATGGTTGCAATTATACAGCCTCCTAAGCCTTTTTCTGCCGCTCCCAACAAAATACTCTGAGCTGCTATTCCATGGTCACAGCCGAAAGACCGGCTTATGTCGGTGTCCCCCAATATAATTATGTATGCAGATGGTCTTTGGCCTTCTACAGGACCGGCCCAGTCTTTTAGATAACCAGCCCAGCCAAGATGTGGAAAAACAAGAGCATTCTTTTCAGGCTCACAGCAGAGCATATATTTTAGCGGCTGCAAGTTGGCCGCTGAAGCTGAGAGCCGTGCGAGGTCAACAAGCTCTCTTAATGTCTCGCGCTGAATTACAACTTCCTGGTGGAAACGACGATAGCTCCTGTTATTTATTATTAAATCCCTTATCATTGTTTTATATCCTAATTTTAATAAAAAAACTCCTCATTGCCAACGTGTAAATTAAAAAGCAATCCACACTGGCACTAAGGAGCTTACTTTGATGAACGATCTTTCTAAACGACTGAGAACCTAACTGCCATCTTTATTGATTCTGTCTTTTCATCGCTCCCTCTGCATTTTGAGCGTTCTTCTGAATCTTTATAAATCCTTGCCTTTTCTCTTAGCCTTTTTCTTCTGGAGCACCCTCGCCTTGCTGCGGCCTTGGCCCTGGTCCTGCCTCGCCCGGCTGGCCCCGCCTGCCACCGAATCTCCACCGGGGCGGTTCGAGCAGCACTGTGATACGGTCGGCCGTTTCCTTGGCTTTCTCTTTCACCGCCAGCGCCTGAACAGCCTTCAGGTCGGCAGTATTTGCTAAGATGTATCGTTCACCTTCTGCCGGCTGTGTTTGACCTTGTAGTATCGCAACTTGTGTTATAATTGTGCTGATCGCGGTCTCCTGTGCTTGGCGAGCTCTCATACGCTCTTCTCTAAATTTCCCCCTTTCTTCCTCGGACATTTCCTGAAACCGGCTTCGGTCAAAAGCAGGCTGCTCCATACCTTTCTTCAGTTCTGCAACCTGCTGTTGAATCACTTCGATCGCTTTCGACTGCGCCTCACGCATTTGAGCCATACGTCCCCTGAAGTCGCCTTGCGGCTGGGCAAATGCAATCCAGGTTACAGAAAGAACCGTCAGAACAACGACACCTAAAATTAGATATCTCTTCATAATGCTGACCTCCAAAACGTATTATTATAGGTTACACCGACCTAATTTCCACCGTGAAAATTAGCGTCATATTAAGCATCCACAAACGCTTTCAGTTAAAGATTCGAACATCTCCGTCATAACAATTTTGTCCTTCCAGGAAAGACTGACGTTTGACCGCCAAAGCTATGTATCTTCAATTATGGTTCCTTATTACCGGAATCCGTACCTTCGGCATCTTGTTTTTTCTCGGTTTGCTGTTCGTCAAGTTTATCGGGTTGTGCAGGTCTGGCCGGTTGTTCTACTGGTCTTCCCTGGTACCTGGCAATCAGCTTTTCAACATGCTCAGCCGTCTGCTCTGCCTGCTCCTTTATTGCTATTCGATGGATGGCTCTTAGCTCAGTAATAGGCAATTGCGACCTTGTCATTTGTGGTCTCGGCCTCGTTAGCTTCGTGAGCTGGTCTTGAATATCTTTAGCTATTTTCTGCTGCTGCTGACGTGCTTTTTGCCATTCTTCCCTAAATTTTACCTGCTCTTGCGGGGTAGCTTCTCGTGATTTTCTAAAATCTTGCCGGTCTGGACCTTCTTTTATGGCAGCTTTGAGCTCTGCCAATCGCTGTTCGATTCCTTCGATCACTTTCAACTGCTCTTGTCGCCCCAACATTGATTCTCTGCCGGCATATCGTTGGCGCGTTCGTTCTCTGAGCTGCTGCCTTTCCTCTTCAGACATATTCTGCATTCTTTCCCGCCGTCCGGCTCTTTCTTGCTCGGAGAGAGACTGCTGCCTTCTTTGACCTGCCTGGCCTTGCTGGCCTTGCCCAGCTCCTCTGCCTCTGCCTTGGCCAAATGCAGACCAAGCCAATGCCAGAGCTAACAATATAACGATTGTTGTAATAAAGTATCTTTTCATGATACTAACCTCCCAAAATAGATTAAAAAGTTACCTGTCAACTACTTACTGTTACGGCAATCAACATTTGTTTACACATCTGTAAAACCTAAATGTAAGGACGCAAATGAAGCACTTTTTATTGCATCAGCCCAAACACTCATCTAAAAACAAAATAAAATAATATGGAAAACCACACTTGGGAAGGAATAAATAGAGCTAAGATATGACAGCGACGAAATTAGTGCAATAGCTAACAACCACTCTGATTGTTGATTGCACTTTTAACTTCGACTAAAAAAGTTGAAATTTCAGCAAGCATTTTTTCCCTGCTGTCTAAATTGTGCTCGATCAATTCCACAATTTTTGAGCCGATTATAATGCCGTCAGCCCCTGCGCGGGCGATTGCTACCGCGTGGTCGGGTTTGCTGATTCCAAAACCCACACAAACAGGTATGTTAGATAGCTTTTTCAATTTGCCAATCAGGTCTTCGACCATATCAGATATATTTTCTCTGCTGCCGGTAACACCCAACAGTGAAACAGTATAAATAAAGCCGGTCGTTTTTGAGGCAATTACCTTCATTCTCTCAGCGGTGGTATTCGGCGTAACCATGAAAACCGTATCAAGACCTGCCGAGACGGCAGATGGTACGACTTCGTCCGCATCATCAATGCTCATATCTGCAACCAGGACGCTGTTGACGCCGGCCTTGTGGAAATCACGGAAAAATTCCTCAATTCCATATTGATATACCAGATTGTAGTACATTAGCAATCCGATTGGGATATCCTTGTAGTCTTTTACCTTCCGGATAAGTTCCAGAGCTTTTTGGACGGTCATCCCGCTTCTCAATGAGCGAATGTCCGCTTTTTGGATGGTTGGCCCATCTGCTATCGGGTCCGAAAAAGGTATGCCCAGCTCCAGAATATCCGCCCCTGCATCGATAGCTGTTTTTACAATCTCAAGGCTCGTATCAAAATCCGGATCGCCAACTACGAAAAACGGTATCAGTGCCGTCCTGTTAAGTTCTGAAAAAACTTGCTTATATGTCTTCATCGTTTTTAACCTTAGTTTTCACATAATCGATGGTCATTTTGGCAGAGGTCTTCGTTTTTCCACAATTGAAACATCTTTGTCGCCTCGGCCGGAAAGATTTACTACTGCTATTGTCTCGGGATCCAGCTTGCCTTTTTGGCTAACAAGATACGCCAAAGCGTGTGCGCTTTCCAGGGCTGGCAATATTCCTTCGTTTTTGCATAGCAGCTCGAAGGCATCGAGCACTTGCTCGTCTTCCGCGGCAACATATTCCGCTCTGCCGCTATCCTTCAGCAGACAATGTTCAGGCCCCACAGCAGGGTAATCCAGCCCCGCACTTACCGACTCGGTCTCATAGACCTGGCCTTGCTTATCCTGCAGTAGATAGGCTTTTGCGCCATGCAGGATGCCGAGCCGGCCGGCTACCAGCGATGCGGCATGTTTGCCGCTGGCTAAGCTCCTGCCGCCGGCTTCAACGCCGATTAGCTTAACGTCCTTGTTTTCTAAAAAGGCTGAAAAGATACCGATAGCATTACTGCCACCGCCGACACAGGCAACAACCATATCAGGCAATCTGCCTAACTGCTGGAGACACTGCTGCTTTGCTTCGGCGCCGATGCAGCTCTGGAAATGCCTTACTATCGTAGGATACGGATGCGGCCCACAGGCCGAACCGAAAAGATAAAATGTGTCCATTACGTGAGCGGTCCAGTAGCGAAGGGCTTCGTTGATGGCATCTTTTAGCGTACCCGTTCCGCCTTCGATAGGAATGACTTCAGCACCGCAGAGTTTCATCTTGTGCACGTTTACGCTTTGTCGCTCAATGTCAGTTACTCCCATAAAGATTTTCGTTTCCATACCGAAAAAGGCGCCAATCATCGCGGTAGCCAGGCCGTGCTGGCCCGCACCGGTCTCGGCAATGAGCTTGGTTTTGCCCATGTATTTAGCTAAGAGTCCTTGTCCGAGGGTATTATTACCTTTGTGAGCACCGCCGTGCAGAAGGTCTTCGCGTTTTAGGTACACTTTACAACCGGCATATTTGCTGAATCTTCTTGCATAATAGAGTGGAGTTGGCCTGCCATTGTAGTCTTTGGAAAGCTGCGCCAGCTCAGATGTAAACTGTTCATCCTGATAAAAGCGATAGAAGGCCTCTTCTAATTCCTCCAATACCGGTATTAAAACCTCCGGCACATAAAAGCCGCCATAGTCACCGAATCTGCCTTTATATTTCATAACTTATCCTTTTCTTCATACTCAGGAAGCAAATGCAAAATCAAATATCAAAAAGCTTTGTAGAAAAGATTCACTGTCATTTCGACCGAAGTCCCCAGGGGACGAAGCGGAGAAATCTACTCAAAAGCAGATTTCTCGACTCGCCTATGGCTCGCTCGAAATGACAATTTCTGTTCCTTTCTACAAAGCAATATCAAAAATCGTAACCGTTCACGCAGAAAATAAGGCGTTTTTGTGTCATTGCGAGGCCTTTAGGCCGAAGCAATCTCAAAAACGTACGATTTTAGATTGCTTCGCTTCGCTCGCAATGACAAAAATGCGGTTTTCCCGTGAACGCTTACCAAAAATCAAACATCAAAATTGTGGAATCGCCGCAAACCTGTCTTGAGCATGGTCGAAAGAGCAGCGATGACTTCCTTAATTTTACACTTTGAATTTTGCATTTTGATTTTCTTTTCGTGTTCTTGATTTACCCTCTCAAGTGCCTTATATTGTCGAATAGCTCTTTCATTTTTTTATGGTCTTTTTTGCCCGGCTCAGCTTCGATGCCACTGCAAACGTCAATTCCATAAACTCCAAGTTTTACCGCATCGGCTGCGTTATCCGGATTGATTCCGCCGGCAAGAAAAACACGCTTGCCGATATGTCCTATGATATTCCAGTCAAAAGTAAGGCCGGTGCCGCCATACTTTTCAGGATTAAAGGCATCCAGCAAAATAGCGTCTGTGAAATAGTCATCCGCCTTTTTGATGTCGGCCTGCTCTTTTACCCGCAGTGCCTTCATTACTTTGACATTATGAGAGAACAGCTCCCTGCAGAACTGTGGGCTTTCATCGCCATGCAGTTGAACCCAGTCCAATGAGCATAAATCCTTTATTTCATGGATTTGGTCAATCGAAGCATTGACAAAAATGCCCGCAAGGTCAATGAAAGCAGGCAGCCTGTTAATGATCTCGACGGCTTTGTCGGGCGGTATAAACCTCGGACTTTTCGGATAAAAGTTAAAACCTAATAAATCCGCACCCATATCCAAAGCTGCTTTGGCGTCTTCGTAATTGGTAATGCCACAAATTTTAACCTTAACTATCAACATATATTCGTCGCTCGTGATTCGTGACTCGATTATGAGTTAGAGATTACATTGGAAATCTCAATTAACTTCTCCAAGCATTTCAGCGCGTTGCCGTTGTTGATTGAGGTTTCCGCTTTTGTTATTGCTGAGGTGAAATCATCAGCCAAGCTGCCTGCGATTATCGCAGCGGCAGCGTTGAGAACTACAATATCTTTGCGCGGCCCAGCTTCTTTAGCACTAAGAATGTCCCTTAGTACCTTGGCACTGGTCTTGGCATCGGTTACTTTCAACTTTTGTATATCGGCCAGCTCAATGCCCAGCTCTTGTGGGTTCAATTCTTTGTTTGTGATTTTACCTTCTTTCAGTTCTGTTATTTTGGTAACACCGGTGGTGCTTATCTCATCTAATCCGTCACTATGCACTACCATTGCGTATCGAGTGCCCAATAGTTTAAGTGTCTCAGCTACAAGTGCCATCAATCTTTCGCCGGCGACGCCCAGAACCTGTGCCGTAGCACCAGCCGGGTTGGCCAAAGGCCCCATGATATTAAAGACCGTTCTAAAACCGAGATTTTTTCGGATAGGCTGGACGTATTTCATAGCCGGGTGGAACATAGGCGCGAACATAAATCCGATATGCGCTTGTTTTATACACTCAGACACAACCTCAGGCCCGGCATCTATCTTGACGCCTAATTCCTCAAGCACATCCGCCGAGCCGCAGCCGCTGGTTATGCCGCGATTGCCGTGCTTGGCAACATAGACTCCCGCCCCGGCTGCCACAATCGCAGCAGCAGTTGAAATGTTAGAGGTCTTAATGACCCCGCCGCCCGTGCCGCAGGTATCAACAAGGTTATCGATATCCACATTTACTCTGACAGCATGAGCCCGGAGCGATTTAGCAAGTCCCGCCAGTTCCGGCGCCGTCGGCCCTTTAATGCGCATCGCTGTAAGAAAAGCTGCAACTTGAGCTTCGGGCACCTGTCCCTCAAAAATAACATCCAGCAAGCTCGTTGCCTGCTCCAAGCTCAAATCCTCACCTTTAAGCAGCCGCTTGATATAATAAATTATTGTAGCCATTATTATCCTCTTACCTTTTGTTTTTCTGCTACTGCGATTGACAAGACATTTTCGATTATTTTTCCGCCTGCTGGTGTCAGAATGCTTTCCGGATGAAACTGCACCCCATATATGGGAAGCTCTTTGTGCTGAACGCCCATAACAATCCCCTCAAACTCAGCGGTTTTTTCAAGGCAAGGCGGTATCTGAAGCGCAATTAGACTATGATACCTTCCTGCTTGTAGAGGATTTTCAATGCCGGCAAATATTCCCTCTTCGTTATGTGTCACTCTGGAGGGCTTGCCGTGCATTGGCACGGGGGCATGGCTGATTTTGCCGCCAAAATGCTGCACAATTACCTGGTGACCAAGGCACACGCCGAGTATCGGCAGCTTGTCTTTGAAATAATCTACCGCTGCCAGTGAGACGCCAGCCGTATCCGGCGTGCCCGGACCAGGCGAAATTACGAGAAGGGCAGGCTTAAATTCATCCGAAACTGCCTTGAGCTCTTCAATCGCTGTATCGGAGCGATAGACCTTAGCCTCGCACCTGCGTTTGCAAAAATCATCAACCAAGTTATATGTAAAAGAATCGAAGTTATCGATAAATAGGACTTTTCTGCTTGTATCTTCCATAGGATTCTTCCTATTCTTATCTTTTTACCCCTCACTTACGTTCGGGGCTCTGTCTTCTGTCCTCTGTCTTTCTACTGCTCACGGATCGCACGCAAACAGGAATTTGCTTTGTGCTGGGTCTCTTCAAACTCGGTCTTGGGGACGCTATCGTACACAATGCCGGCACCAACGCGAACGAAAGCAGTATGGTCTTTGACCTGCAGGCTTCTTATCGTGATGCAACTATCGAACTGGCCATCGACCGTCAGATAGCAAACAGCTCCGCCGTAATAGCCGCGTTTGGTTTTTTCCAACAGACGAATAAGCTTCATCGCTTCAATCTTCGGAGCGCCTGTAAGCGTCCCCATATTCATCGTGGCAAGATATGCACTCAATGCGTCAAGCTCGGCAGCAAGTGTCCCTTTGACATTACTGACCAAATGCTGGACCGATTCGTATTTTTCAGCTATGAGAAGCTCTGTGACAACCCGGCTGCCCGGCTCAGCCACACGAGCGATATCATTTCGCGCCAAATCCACTAACATCATGTGCTCGGCCAATTCTTTGCGGTCGATTTTTAGCTCGGCTTCATATCTGAAATCTGTATCCGGGTCTATCTTATTTCCAGCTCGGCCTCTGGGCTTTGTCCCGGCTATTGGGCGAATCTCAACGCTGCGGTTTTCAGTTCCGCTGACCCGCAGATTAAGCTCCGGGCTTGAACCCATCATTATCGTATTTGGTGTATTTAGATAAAACATATACGGCGAAGGATTCAATACCCGAAGCCTTTTATAAACATCTAACGGCTCATCCGGACAAGGCTCGGTTATTGTCCTGCTGAGGACGACCTGAAATATGTCACCATCGACGATATGCTGCTTGGCTGTTCTTACCATTTCTTCGTATTCAGCCTGGCTGGTGTCGGTGGTTGCCTGCGGCAGCTCGCCTGAATATTTTTGTCCCTGTGGTGTATCGAATCTTGCTATATTAAAATAATAATCGAAGCTGCTTTGAGCCTCTTGAATAGCCGCCTGGCGGTCACCATTGGTGATAATACAATTGACAATCACGTATCCTTTGTGGCTTTGGTGATCCATAAGGAAGATATTGTCGGCGAAAAAAAGCTCATAATCAGGATTGCCAAGCAGGTCGTTTTTGCTGGGGGGAAGCTTCTCGAACTGATCTATGAAATCGTAGCTTATAGCTCCGAGCAAGCCGCAGGTCACCCGGAAGGGCTTGCTGGCCAATTTGAACGAAAAGGCTACCGCACGTAAAACGTCCATTTGGTTGATTGTTTTCAGACGCGTTTGCTCATCGACCAATTGCTGCGACTGTTTGATTTTGCCGGTAATCTTTTCGGTAGAGAAATCGACCGATTCGCAGAAATCAAAATTCGACTTCCGGCTGGACAGGTATTCTATCATTCGCCGGCCTGTCCTGCTCAAGGCCTGAATTGTAAAATCAGCGGCGGTTCCGGTTAGATATAGAGCTGGCTTTGCTGTGCCGAAGCTCAGCTCCTTATAGCCGGCCAGATGTTCTTTGGACTCGAACAAACAGCAGTTTTTGGCCCGTCCGTGGTTAGTGAGCTTAGCGAAAAAATCCACCGGCTCGTCTATATTAATTTCTTTGACAAGAGGTATAATTTGTCCGGGCTTAGCATTAAGTATTACTTCTCTATAATTTTCCATAGCTTAAACCGCCTAACAGTTTATCGGGATATCAGGTTATCTGGCTATCAGAATAACATGCTGGTTCTATTCTTCCTGATATTCTGGTTTCCTGATACGCTGCATCCTGATGTCCTGATATTCTGATTTCCAGTTGTTATATTTCTTAATCGCAAATACACAAAAATACAAATAAAAAAGCAGCCTGTCATTCCGACAGGCTGCTTTTTTCACAAATCTAACAAATTGTTTATGGCAAATAACCGCACACCTGCCGGATTTTATTCCGCAGGCCACCACCAACAACCAGTGTTATTGCAGTTAATTAGCCTCATGATTACATCATTAAAGCAATTTCGCTCAATCTTGTCAAGAAAAATTCGCAAAATAACACCACTAATTCTTTATCAACCACAACGATACTGCTGAAAGCCCGCCTTTGATAGGGTGAAGCTTTCTACTACAAAGCACTTTTACTTTTTAATTTTTCACCCCAAAAGATGACAAATATGGATTCCTTCTATTGTGTGGCTTGTGCAGCAAGGTGAGTCTGAAGCCGCATATTCCTATCATATTCCATAGTGAAACTATACTTCACAATACTTGCTTTTTCATCAAACGTATTCGGTGCGAGGTTGAGGTCCCAACGTAGGATGCCTTTCTTTCGAGCGGTTCGCAGATACTCAGCATCCTGGCTCAACTGGGGCTCAGTCTTTACAAGCTCGATCTTAACCGAGGCATCATCACTATAAGGCATTCGGTCCAGCAAGCGCAACTCGACATCGGTATTTTTGTAATTGCTAATATCAATACGATAGTGATATGTATCGATACGGTTGCCACCTTGAATACGGGTCTGTTTGTCTTCAAGCTCATGGACAACCTGGACCTGCGAGTCTATGCCAAAGCCAGCCGTGAATTTTTCGCCGATGGTAACCTGCGGCAGTTGACTTTTACCCACGAATTCGCCGTCACGGAACATACTACTCTGCCCGGGCAACAGAATAGTATCGCTGTTATTAAGTATATCCACCTGTAGATAAACGTAATCGGTCAACAGTGGATTGGCAACGAGCGTGAAGTCGGCTTCAGCGGTAATTGCAGCAATGGATATAAGCTGCTGATCGCTTCGGCTTGGAAGGGTAAGTTTGCCGGGCAGGTCATACGTTACGCTGATTCCCTCAATGCGTGAGATTTCAGCCATTTTTTGTTGAAGGTTTGCAAACTCTTTGCCACTAATGTTGAAGACAAGTGTCTGATTACGTAGCGCGAGCACGTTAAGCTCTTTATTAGCAGCTATGCCTTTCTTGATGTAGTCTTTTCGAGACTGTCTATACTGACGAATCTCATCCTCCCAGGTGAGAGATCGCTGCTCGGCCTGCTGGGTAGGGACATAAGAAGAAAGTGCCGCGAGCATAGGCGTAAGTGTGGGAGCAGATGCAACCATAGTCGGCTCAGCGGTGGACAGACTTAGATTGACGCTATTCCAGTCTTCGCCGCTTGTCTGGTTGACAACGGCGTTGTATTCAATCAGTACGCTTGACTTTTTGGGGTTGGCCCGGAGGTTATATTGCTGCATCCAGTTGGCCCCATCGACCAAATAGCTTAATTCGATAGAGGCATTTCTGCTGCCTTCTGTGCTTATAAACAGCACTGCCTCTCTTTCTTTGCGGGAGCGGCTGGTTGTGAGCTCGTTGCGTTTGCGCTCGAGAAACTCCTGTTGTTGTTTTAATTCGGCGATTTGGTCTTCAAGTTCCAATCTGTGTTTGTGATATTCGAGGCCCTTTTGTTCTATAAGTCTGGTCAGGTTCTGAATAGGCTCAAAGGTTAAAAGGCCTCTATTAAGGTCACTGTGGGTTGCGGCGATTGTAAAGTCTTTGAGCTTTTCAAACATTTGCCATTGCTGGTTATAATGTATAAGCTCTGTTTCGGCATATTTGAGTTTGTGTTTCACCTGCTCAATCTGGGAGTCGAGCTGTTTGACCTCTTGCCGTGTGTCTTCCATAACTGGTCTTTCGCGGTATCTTACGCTAAGCACTTTAACAGTATCGGGACTCTGCGCGTAGATGCTTTCCGGGATTACTTGAGCCGGCAGTTTCTCAACGATTAGTTCAGAAGCTCCCGGTGGCAAATCAACGTTGATAGTCCGCGTCACAAGCGCCTGGCCACGATAAACTGTCACTTTTGAGATGGCCCCGGTTGTTCTCGGCACATCGGCAAAGGCAAACGAGACCAAGAGGCTAATTAGCACAACTGCGATTGTAACTGTTTGTATGCAACGTTTCATTTTTCGGCCCTTTCAAAAAAATTCTAAGATATATCCGCAAATTTATATGTATCACCATTCACTATAATTTGCAAAATAATTACCAGATCAATTATACAACACCGACGCCGTGACACGTCGCTCGTGACCCGTGAAACGAGCGACGAGCGTCGAAATTGGTAGTTCTAAGCAGTGCGACGATGACGCAGTCTATCAAGAGCCACCGCTACGACGATAATTGCACCTGTGATAATCTCCTGAACCCAATTCGGAAGGCCAATCTGCGTGCACCCTGAAGCAATAATCGTCATAATCAGCGCTCCCACCAGAGAACCGAGAACCGATCCTTCTCCGCCACTGAGACTTCCGCCACCGATCACCACCGCAGCAATCACATTCAGCTCCAGTCCAACTGCCACCGTAGGATCGCCCACTGTCAGCCTTGAAAACTGCATTAGTCCGGCCAGTCCTGCAAAAGCCGCACCTAATGTGTAAACAAAAACCTTAATCCGTTCCACCGGCACCCCGCACAGCCGAGCTGTCTGCTCATTCGAGCCGATGGCAAAGGTGTGCCGTCCCAGCCGAGTATAGCGCAGCAGCGCCGCCATCGCGATAGCCAGCAGTACGAGCATCCATACTCCTGGCGGCACCAGCATCCAGCTTCGCTCCTGAGACAGTGTAGCCAACAGCTTATCCAGCCAGGCCATTCGTTCTAAATCGACATTGATTTTTTGCTCATGTCCGATGCCTTTTGCCGCGCCCCGAACAACTAACATCATTCCGAGGGTAACGATGAACGGCACAACACGCAGCCGGGTTATCAGCAGTCCACTGATAAGGCCAAAACAGGCTGCCGCTGCCACGCCCCCCAGAGCTGCGGTAACCGGCCCAGCCCCTCCGTATTGCAGCAGCCAGGCGATCACTACCGTACCCAGAGCTACAACTGAGCCAACCGAAAGGTCAATCCCGCCTGAGATAATCACCAACGTCATCCCCAAAGCTGCTATACCAACTATTGTGGTTTGCCGCAGGATCATCTCCAGGTTCCGCATAGTCGTGAAGCTCGGCGGCGCAACTATTGCAAATATCCCGTACACGAACGCTAAACCCAGCAATGGACCTATAGTGTTCGAGACAGAGGACAGAGAACAGAAAACAGACGACAGAGAATAGAATACTGACTTCTGACTTCTGTTTTCTGTTTTCTGTCTTCTGTTGTCACTCATGCGCTTACCTCCTGCCCGGTTGCCTCAAGCATAAGTCTGTGCTCGTCCACCTCGTCAACCCTGTGAGCCGGCCCTAATCTTCCGCGACACATCACAGCCACACGATCGCAGACGCCCATTAGCTCTGGCAGATAACTGCTTACTATCAGCACCGCCTTAGGCGGCCTATCACCAGCCTGGTCCGCCGGGGCGGATGCCAGCTCATCAATTAATTTATAAATCATTACCTTCGCTGCCACATCGATGCCTCGTGTCGGCTCATCCAGCAGCAAAATATCCACGTCGTGCTGAAGTAACCGCGCAAGCGCCACCCTCTGCTGGTTGCCGCCCGATAAAGACGACAGTATATCCCTGGGCCCACGGCAGCGGATACCCAACCGTTCTATCCAGCGCTGGGTAGCTTTATCCTGTCGGCTCGGCAAAACCAATCCCAGTGGCCCAAAGCCTTGTAGCTTGGAAAGCGTCACATTGTCCGCCACGCTCAGAGAAAGTGCCAGGCCCTCTTCCTTGCGGTCCTCGCTTAATATACCGGCCCCCTGCATCCACCGCCTCATCGGTGAAGCTGGGCCGGTATATACTCCCAACCGAATTTTGCCTTTTCGCACCGGATCCAGCCCGAACAAACTCCGCAGAAGTTGCGTTCGGCCTGCTCCCACTAATCCGGCAATTCCAAACACCTCCCCACGGTGCAGACACAAACTTGCCGATTCAGGCTTTTCAACGCCCGCCAAATCTTCGATATCCAAAATGACCTGCCCTGGCTGACGCGCCGAGCGAGGGTAAAGCTCTTCAACTTTCCGGCCCACCATTTGCGCTATTATCTCATCGGTGCTGATGGCATCTACATCGCTGCTTGCTACTACACTTCCGTCACGCAAAACTGTCACGCGGTCTGCAATTCGTTTGACCTCTTCGATAAAGTGTGAAATATAAACAATAGCTTTGCCCTGCTGTTTTAGCCGGGTGATAATCTCGAACAGCCGCTCTACATCCTGCTGCGTAAGACTGCTGGTCGGCTCATCCAGAACCAGCACTCGGCAGCCGACAGCCAAAGCCCGTGCAATCTCCACCAACTGCTGTGAGCCGACCGATAGTTTACTGACCCGGGCGTCCGGCGTCAGCTCCGGATGCTCAAATTCGGCAGTGGCCTCGATTGCCCTCCTACGCACCTCTTTCCACTGCACTATTCCCAGTCCACCTCGGCGGATTGGTTCCATACCTAGCATGATGTTCTCTTGGACGCTAAGATGTGGCGTCAATGAGAGCTCCTGGTAAATCATCGCTATCCCGGCCCGCCGAGCCTCAAGCGGGTTGCTCGGCCGATAGGGAATACCTGCCAGCCGCATCTGGCCGGCATCTGCCTTGATAGCTCCGGAAAGCACCTTCATTAGCGTGCTTTTGCCGGCGCCGTTTTCTCCAACCAACGCCAGCACCTCACCGGCAGCCACTTTGATACCCACATCCTCCAGCGCAACCGTTGCTCCGAAGCGTTTACAAATCCCCCGCATCTCCAGCAGTACCCGCCCTTGGCGGAATTGGTCTGCGGCTCGATTGAGCTTGCCCTTTAGGGGCTTGCCAAAGTCAGCTATTCGTTCAGCCATTTCTTGTAGTCCGGCTCTAACAGTTCTCTTATCTTGGGGTCATTCATATTTTCCGGAGTAGCCACCGCTGAACCGGTGTCGATTCGCTTAGGTACTTGTTTGCCTGTTAAGTGCTCTACCACCGTCTTGACTCCCAGGTAACCCATTTTGACAGGGTCTTGCAGCACCAATCCATGAAGCTGGCCTTCTTTTAGTGCCTGCACAAGACGATCTGAGCTATCAAATCCTACATACTTGACCTTACCTGCCAAGCCGCTGTCCTGAAGCGCCCGCAACATACCGAATGTCGTTGACTCGTTTGGACAAAAGATTCCGTCAATTGTCAGCCCGCCATCGGCAGCTCGCAGCGGCGCCAGCAGGTTCTCACTCGCCAGGTAGGCACTTTCGGTCGTTGCCCCGCCGTACTGGTTCGCGCTGACCACTTCAATCTCCGGATACTTTTCTTTTAACGCGTCCAGGAATCCCTGTTCCCGGTTCATTGTGCTGGCTGAGCCTTCCTGGTAGCGCAGCATAATTACTTTGCCCTTACCGCCTAAAATCTTAGCCAGATGTTCGCCGCCTTTTCTGCCACCAATATAATTGTCAGTAGAAACAAAACTGACATAATCATCGCTCTTGAGTCCGCTATCGATTATCACCACCGGAATATCGTTATTTACTGCATCCTGTACCGGCATTCGCAGCGCAGTATCGTCCAAAGGTGCCAGCACTATTGCTGACACGCCGCGTGTTACGAAATCTTCCACCACCCTGATCTGGGACTCCCGATCATCTTCTTTGAGCGGGCCTTTCCAAATCACTTCCACACCCAAATCTTTCAGCTCCCGCTCTGCCTTAACAGCGCCGGCATGGATCGACTTCCAGAAAACATGCGTTGTACCCTTAGGTATAACAGCGATACGATACTTCTCTCTGTCCTCCCTCTTCTGCCTACAACCAGTCGAATAGAAAACCATAACTAAAGTGACAATTATAATGGAAATAGCAAGTAAGGTCTTTTTCATGTTTCCGGCCCCGTATTATTGATGAGTGTTTAATTAACCACTGAACGCATTTAGATTTATGTATTAGGCTATTTTGGCAATAGAGTATATCTAACCTGCTGTAAGCTTACAAGCCGTCATCTTAAAATTGATCAGGAAAGGATAAGCACAACTTCCTGCAGCTCATTGATAATGTTATAAAAGTGAGCTTTCTCAAAAGAAAGTACTTCATATCATTGACAAAAGATTCTGTTTGGATTAGGATGCTCCGGCAGTGGTTTTTTATAAATTCTACTGCCGGGAAGGGTAAGTGTGAAAGTTTTAGCTTGTATCCCCGCTCGTTACGGTTCAACCAGATTCGCCGCTAAAGTTCTCGCCAAAGATACAGGTAAATTTCTTATCCAGCACACATACGAGCGAGCCTGCCTTGCCAAACTGCCCCAGAAGGTAATCATAGCAGCCGATGACCAGAGAATCGTCGATGCCGCCAGGGCCTTTGGGGCTGAATGTGTTCTAACCTCACCGGAGCACACGAGCGGCACCGACCGCATCGCCGAAGCAATCGCTAATATTGATGTTGATATTGTGGTGAATCTCCAGGCTGACGAGCCGGAGATCGACCCTAAGAATATTGATTATTTGGCTGAGCTTTTAATCGAGAACCCGGACTACCCGATGGCTACGCTGGCTGCTGATTTCCGAAGTGCCGAGCAGGTCGCCGACCCAAATATCGTCAAGGTGATAATAACGTCGTGCGTCGTGCGTCGTGCGTCGTGCGGAGAAAATACGCAATACGCAATACGCGATACGCAATACGATGTCGGTCGTGCGACATATTTCTCCCGCTCACCGATTCCTTACGACCGAGAAACAGGCGGCATTGGAGATGTGGGACTATACCTTCGTCACATTGGAATCTACGCTTATCGCAAGGATTTTCTATTGAAGATTACCGCTTTGCGGCAAACACCTCTGGAGAAAATCGAAAAGCTCGAGCAATTGCGTGCGGTTGAAAATGGTTTCAACATCCTGGTCGGCAAAGTCCAACACACTTGCGATGGCATAGATACACCAGAACAATACGCAGAGTTCGTCAAGAGATACAAAAATAGCCACAAAGGAGACAAAGAAAAAAATGGAACTGAGTATACCAAGTGAATTAACATTTACTTATAAAAAGGTTATTACAGAACATCGTGCGTGGCTTCAGCAGTTTGACAAAAAACGACTAAATAGGTGGGAAGATTTACTCGCAGCCGATCCTGAAGCAGCCATTTGTGAAGCCAAGACCCGAAAACTTCTATCAGATCACAAAATTGGCGTACAGCCTTACGAGGATTTATCTAAAGGTGGTCCTGATTTTCGATGCTCAAAGGACGGAAAAATCTTTTACGTCGAGACGACCTGTATATCTATCGAGGCAGCAACAAGAGATAGTGGTTTATATCCAACTGATAGTCCCGATATTGATGATTCCGCATATGAGGACATGACAGAAAAATTTCGTTCTGAGATTACTAAAAAGGCTAAGCAATGTAGCAAAGTAAACGCTCCCTGTATTGTTGTAATAGCTACATTACATTCTAAAGTAAGTGTTTGTTGTATTAATAAATCGGCCGCTGAGGAGTTGCTAACAGGAACTACGTATATAACAGGGACAATTAACACCAGAACTGGAGAGAAGGTTGGGGATACATACGAGAGTACACGATTAGAAGATTCAGTATTTATTCGGCCTAAAAAAGATTCGCCACACTGGATCGAACACGTGAGGAACCCGGTTTCTGCAGTATTGTTATGTGGATTTGGAACAGACTCACCGAATGTGGCAGGTTGCCTTCATCCTAATCCCAATCGCCCATTTGATAGAGCATTCTTACCCGATATTAAGTTCGCAAGATTGGCAGATGGATATCAAAATGGGCCGCTAAAGGTCGAATGGGTTTGACCGTTGCTGATATAATATAATTTATTAGATTCCTCTGTGACCTCTGTGGCTTAAAATAAAGGAGGAAAATTATGAATAAAGAAAATATTAGATCCCTCGACTACGCTCGGGATGACCAACAACAGAAAGTAGGGTGGGCTATGCCCACCAGCTTCAAAAAATGGTGTGCGGAGCACACCCTACCATCAACAATGGATTCCCGCCTTCGCGGGTATGACATAGAGGAAAACCGATGACAAAAGATAAAGATTTATTAGCTTCTGTAAGTGACATTTCGACTGACAGTGAATTTTTCTCACCGATGCCGGTCGGCTACAAAAAGGGAAAGACCCGCTACGTCTTTGTGATGGGCACCGTGATGAGCGGCTTAGGCAAAGGTATTTTCTCATCCTGCCTTGCTAAGCTGCTTCAGGATAAAGGCCTTAAAGTCGTACCGATAAAGTTAGAAGGTTATCTGAACATAGATTCCGGTACGCTAAATCCCTTCCGCCACGGCGAGGTCTTTGTGCTCGATGACGGAATGGAATGTGACATGGACCTCGGCACATACGAACGGATGCTCGATCAGGATTTAACGAGGGCGAATTTCGCCACGAGCGGCCAGATATTTAGCTCGGTCCTGCACAAGGAACGCCATGGCGATTATCTCGGAAGAGACGTCCAGATGATTCCACACGTTACAGGGGAAGTTAAAATCAGACTTCGCCAGTTGGCAGCCGAAACAAAAGCCGATGTCGTCTTCGTCGAGATTGGCGGTACCGTGGGCGATTTGGAAAACGCATACTTTATCGAAGCTACACGCGAGCTTGCCTACGAGGAAGGGCCAAACAGTAGCTGTTTTGTGGCTCTTACTTATATATTGGAGCCGCCGACTCTCGGCGAGCAAAAATCAAAGGCTGCACAACTTGGAATCAAGCAGCTTATGCAGTGCGGCATTCAGCCGGACATTATCGCTTGTAGAGCAAGCAGTCCCGTTGGCGCAAAGGCCCGTGAAAAGATAAGCATTTATAGCAATGTCCCCCTCGAAAGAGTTGTTTCTCTGCCCGATTCAGCCAGTATCTATAAGATACCTGCGATGCTCAGGGAGGCCGGTCTGGATTTTGAGGTGCTCAGATTATTAAAAATCGAGGACAGAATAAATCTGCGGCACGAACGCAAGACCTGGGGCCGATGGTGCGATTTTACCGATAAAATAGACACAATTGCCCGACAGATAAATATCGGCATCACGGGAAAATATACAGCAGTGCGTGACAGCTATGCCTCGATAATCAACGCGCTCGAGCACGCCGGCATCGCGCTGGGCTGTGACGCGAAAATAAAATGGATTGAAACAACTCATATTACCGACGAAAATGCAGCCGATAATCTTGCCGACGTTGACGGAATTATTGTCCCCGGCGGCTTCGGCACCCGCGGCTCAGAAGGCAAAATTGCCAGCATAAGATATGCCAGGGAAAATAATCTGCCCTTTCTCGGGCTTTGCTTCGGCTTTCAAATGGCCGTTATAGAATTTGCCCGCAACGTTTGTGGATTAACGAAAGCCAATAGTACCGAGATTGAGCCGGCCTGTCCCGAGCCGGTGATTGATATACTGCCGGAGCAAAAAGAAATCGAAAGCCTCGGCGGAAATATGCGCCTCGGCGGACACGATATAGAGCTAAAGCCACAGACACTGGTTTGGAAACTCTTCGGCAAAGCTGACTCAGTAAGAATGCGATTCAGACATCGCTATGAGGTTGACCCTCGCTACATTGAAAAATTAGAAACAGCCGGCCTTGTATTTTCCGGAAAGGCGCCCAATCAGCCTGCGGTGAGCTCGCCTGCCCTGAGCACAGTCGAAGGGCCGAATCCGCCTATTATGCAGATATTAGAAATTCCATCCCACCCATTCTTTATAGGTACTCAGGCACATCCTTGTTTGACTTCGCGCCCATTAAGACCTCAGCCGATGTTCGTGGGACTTGTTGCAGCAGCAATGCAAAGACATTATCCGCAGGAAAAACTGCCCGGCTGTATAGAAACTGCTCAGATGTGAAACTGAAATAATTAAAAGCAAACTATAAATATTTGCATACCAACTGTTTCAGCCTATTACTTTTTTGACTTGTAGTATTTCTATTCGGGAAACAATAACCTTTATAGGAGACTATTTCAATTCTAATCTGCTATCATCCATTCTAAGTACGGCTTGGAAATATCCGTTATTATATCCTTATTATTCTCAAAAAATTTATCGTCATCCACTGCCTTGAAATGAACACGAACTTTGATGTAAGGACATTCTTTGTAAACATATGTTCTCTCCAATCGAGTCGACCAACCTCCTTCGGTCGTGAACACCCTAAGAAGCTCCTCCCGTGTTGTCCCCTTCTTAATAGTTTGAATGCGCATTATGCATTCACTTATCCACTTAATGTGCATCTGCGAAATTTGTGGTTGAGGGGCTATTTTCCTTGCTTCAAGTTCTGCCTCAATCTTCTCTATATGGGCTTTGAGCTTCTTGATTTGGTCTCGCAATTTTGCGTTTTCTTCTATTACATTAGCTAAAACTTCGTCAATCTGCTCTTTAACATTCTGCTGCAATTGCTTTTCCAAAGTCCCTTTTTGCTTAAGGCATTCTGCCAGGAGTTCTTTTTGTTGCTGGATTTGTTCTTCATGCTGCTTTTTTAATCTCTCGATCGTCTCGTCACGTTGCTCCAATTCTTTTTTTAGCTTCATATTTTCAGCGGCTATGATTCTGCTCTTTTTCTCACTTGGCAGATTTTCCTCCTGACAGCCTACACTCAATATAATTATAGCAACGCTGATTGCTAACAGGACTGCCTTTGTGATAAACATTTTCATCTCGCAAACCTTTCGCTTTTATTTAGCCCCCAGTTTGGGTTCCCGCAAGGCGGGGTCCCTCACTGGGGGTCATCAATTATTCAAAAAGCACTTTCAATTTTTCTTTATCAGTCGGGTCAATTTGCTCAGGCTTTGTCCATACCGCGAGCCCCAAGCTCTTTCGACAGGGACAATCCTTATCGGTAAGCTCGTGCTCGCTTGTGAAAACAGCCTGTAAAAGTTTCAAACAATTATCTGTTGCCGTTCCCAGGTTTTCGATTATTTCTTTTAAAAGAGACTGCTTACTTTTGTGGTCATCGTGTGGCTGCCAGCAATCGTAGTCACTGACTAAGGCAATCAAAGCATAGCAGATTTGCGCTTCTCTTGCCAATTTTGCTTCCGGCATAGCGGTCATACCGATCAAGTCACCTCCCCATGCCTGGTGCATAATCGATTCGGCCCGTGTGGAGAATTGCGGACCTTCCATACATATATACGTGCCCTTCGGATGAGCTGTAATATCTTTCTGTTTTGCGGCGTCTATAAGTATCTCACGAACCCGCGGGCAAACCGGCTCAGTCATCTCGCAGTGCACCGCTGCAAAACCGCTGAAAAATGTGTTTGTGCGTTTGTACGTTTTATCAATAAACTGGTCAACGATAACCAGATCTCCAGGTACTATCTCAGTTCGAAGTGTGCCCACCGCTCCGCTGCTTATAACTACGCGAACTCCGAGCTTCTTCAAAGCGTATATATTAGCTGTAAACGGAACTTCGCTTGGCGACAGTTTGTGTCCCTGGCCGTGACGATTTAAGAACGCAATTGGTCTTTTGCTGAGATTGCCGAGCATAATGGAAGTGCTTGGTTTGCCAAATGGCGTCTCAATATCGTGAAATGTTACATCTGTTAGCTGCTCAGCCATCGCGTCACCGAGTCCCGTGCCGCCTATTATGCCGATTAGTTCATCTGCCATAGTTTTAGACTCCTTTGCTCCAATTGGTAAATATAGTAATTAGTTTCTCAGATTTTTACAATTTTTTTGTCGGCAGCCTCAAAAAACACTTCTTGCCATTAAAATACCTTGAACAAAATATCACCACGAGAATATAGTATTCACATTGCTTTGTAGAAAACACTTTATATGTCATTTCGAGCGAGCCGAGAGGCGAGTC
>Ga0307427_1000226_pt1 | contig 40134 bp, 46 predicted proteins | sample SalMarWE160190MG_FD_202162 | JGI IMG/M metagenome (GOLD analysis project Ga0307427, IMG submission 202162) | Salt marsh sediment microbial communities from the Plum Island Ecosystem LTER, Massachusetts, United States - WE1603-190 | ecosystem: Environmental > Aquatic > Marine > Intertidal zone >...
TCGATCCATTTGTGTTCAACACTGGGTGGTATGATATCGGTGACCGAGCTTCGTATATCGAAGCAAATCAGAGATATTCCGGACAGGATAGCTGGTTGGCGAAAGATGTACAGGTAACAAGCTCGGTGGTAAATGCTTCAGTTATCCTGGGCAGCGGGAGAATCGAGAATTCCAATATCAGTGGTTGCGTGATCGATCGTGACTGCCATCTAACTGGTGCTAAACTACAGGACTGCCTGGTAGGAGCTGGCACCATCATCAAACGTACGTAGGGGCACGGCATGCCGTGCCCCTACAATTCTAGGCTCCTCACGCTCCAGGCAAGATTCATTTCTCGCCCGTTCGTTTCACTCACTCAAGGCACTAAGCTCGCTAAGGACACATACTTAGCACCTTTCTTTTCACCTTGTTTCTTCGTTTTCTCCGCGACCTCTGCGGTGAAAACTTTAAATTCAAGAGCTATTGTTGCTTTTCTCCTGGCTTCCTGGCTTCCTCAGAGTTATGCCTTTGAATCAAGAATATGTTTTCTCCTTAGGAATACACGAGGGGTTTCACTCTGTCTCTTGCTTTCCTTGGCGTTCTTTGCGGCTTTGCGAGAGGCTAAGCTCGTGAGTTTCTCTGTGGGTTACCTTAACTTAAGCGTCCAGGAACCGAATCCAACAGCGAGGCACCTTATTTGCTTGTGTTTGGCCTTCTCACCTATTATGAATAGTAATAGAAGAACGGCACAAAGCCACCTAATCATTGCTCAGTTATCACTGAGAAGGAGGGTCAAATGAAAGGCGAGGAGATCGAGATTGGGAAAGTGACCGATTTCTTTCGGAAAATCAGCGTTGCCGCCGTGCTCGTTCATCAAGGGGAAACACTTAAACTGGGTGATCACATCTGTATTCGGGGACCACACACCGAGATTGATCAAACAGTAGAGTCCTTGGAAGTGGACCACGGACCGGTGGAACAAGTAGGAGGAGGAAGCGAAGTTGGCCTGTTGGTAGCAGTACCCGCAAAGGGAGAGGGTGAGTGGCCAGAGAATATCCCCCGTTCAGGAAACACTGTTTATCGGATCATAGAGAAGTGATTCTCTGAAGAAGTGCGTCACACCAATTCATCTGGCAAGGCTATTGTAACCATCTCAGCAAGGAATTGTCTTTTGCGGAACTACAATCGTGATAGAGGAGTTCTATGCGAGTACTAGTAACAGGCGCAACCGGTTTTATCGGCTCAAGTATTGTACGGGAACTACTAACACAGGGCTATCAAGTGCGCGTGCTCGTGCGCGAGCAATCTAACACGCGCAACCTTGATGGACTCAATATCGAAGTCGCTTGTGGAGATATCACCAACGCTGCCTCCCTGGGCCCTGCACTACAAGGTTGCAACCGCCTATTCCATGCAGCGGCACTCTACTCGTTTTGGGTCAAGGAAAGGGCGCTACTATATAAGGTTAACGTCGATGGAACCCGCAATGTCTTGCAAGCAGCAAAGGAAGCTGGAATCGATCGGGTTGTTTACACAAGCTCCGTAGCGGCCCTTGCAGTACCGGTTGGAAAGAGACCAACAACCGAGGAAACCCCGGTCGATTTTACACAAATCGTCGGAGACTATAAGAAGAGTAAGTATTATGCAGAACAAGTCGCCCTCGAATATGCTCGCGCTGGTCTTCCTGTGGTGATAGTCAACCCGTCGTTTCCTGTAGGCCCTCGCGATATCAAGCCTACTCCCACCGGCCAAACGATCCTTGATTTCTTAAACCGCAAGCTTCCCGCCTATGTAGAGACGGGCATGAATGTAGTGGATGTGGAAGATGTCGCGGTAGGGCACCTACTTGCCGCTGAACGAGGAAAGATAGGGCAGCGCTACATCCTGGGCGGAACGGACATGACCATGGGCGAGCTACTGCAAACTCTATCCGAAATCACTGGCCTCCCAGCCCCGCGAGTAAAGCTTCCCTATCTTCCTATCCTTGGCCTCTCTTACCTAAATGCCGCATTTTGCCGCCTCACAACGGCAACCCCTCGCATGACACCGGAGACAATTCGCATGTCCCGACATTACATGTACTATGATCCCACAAAAGCAATCCGCGAACTTGGTCTTCCGCAAACTCAACCAAAGGCCGCTTTAGAGAAAGCGGTGAATTGGTTTCAAGACAACCGCTACGTAAACGCGTGATTCCATCTACAAGACAAGGATTAGGAATTACCAAACTAAGGATCTTGTGAGTGATAACTAGAATCCTCTACCGTGGAGGATCGGACCGCGCAAAGAAAGACAATACTGCAATTAAGAACGAATTATGAGGAAAGCAGGAAGGGTTAAAGCCTAAAACCATGAAAACCTTTGCCCTGAGGAAGCCAGGAATACAGGAGGGTTAAACCAGCGATCCCTTTGCCACAGCCCCCTCTCCCTCCATGAGGGGAGAGGCTGGAGCCTGCCCCTGACCTGATCAGGGGTGAGGGTGAGGTGACCTTAGCTCTCAGCCATCAGCTCTCAGCCATCAGCTACCAGGTTTCAGTTCTTCTGCTTTCACTCGTACTTACGACTCCAGGTACTGGACTATTCTTCCCTTCTCCCCCTCCCTTTAATTCCCTCCTCTACCCCATGTAGTAACTCGAATCCTACTACTACACGGGGCGAGGTCGGGGAGGGAGGAATAAGGTTGATTGACTCCTTTTCTCCTGGCTTCCTGGCTTCCTTATAGTTATGGTTTTGAACTAAGTAGTGGGTTTGTGGCCGATCATCTAAGATTCATGATTATTTGCGTGTTGTCACCCTCACCTTACCTCTCCCCTCATGGAGGGAGAGGGATGAATGCAGAAAGGTCTTAACCCATCCTTATTCTTGTTCTTGGTTTTCTCCTGGTTTCCTGGCTTCCTCAGAGTTAATGCCTTGCAGTAGGAAAGCCTTCCCCTTAGGAAAGCAGGAAGGGTTAAAGTAAAGACGTATCCGTGGTTTCTTGTTGTTACTATTCACTACTTACTATTCACGGCCTTCATGGGTTCCTTATAGTTATTCTTTTCTCGTTAGGAATGTGCGAGGTCAGGAGCTTCTAAAGGTCAAAATCCATTCCGCTCGTCTAAAACCTTCACTATCTAGGCATAATAGTAGCGTGGGTGATATATGAACGTAGTTATTATAGCTCAAAATCTTAAGGGGCTCCCCTAGAGCTCCTCGGTCGAGGCTCTTGACCTGCCTGCACACTAACTAAGAGCCTCGTCCTTTTTTACCGCTTATCCTTCTCTGCCATCCATACTTGAGTGTATTCGATCCACTGCCGTCTTCAAGAATCTTGGCCGATACAGAAGTACAACGCTCCCGGTTTCTAGAAGGCCGTTGGTAACCTTCTTGGGTCTATGGCATAATCTAGCACATAACGACTACAACTTCATTAAACCTACTAGGAGTCGCTATCCTTCTTACGCAAGTAATACCGTTTCAGATACTTCCTAAGCGGATTGCGGGATTCTGGTAGCGCTACTATCCCTCCACGCACCTCGGGGTTCACGCGAAGTTCGGTTGGGCTTCCCTCCTTCAAATTTATCGCAACCCACCCAGAATACCCTGCTTGCTCATACCTTGCGATCCTTACCGCTACGCACTCCCCTTCGATCCGATCGTTACAGCTCTTGAGAATCAACGCAACATCATCTGTGCTACATCCCATCTCATCTGCAACAACTTTTATCGCAGTAGCTACCTTCGTCGGTGTTTCTTCTGGCATCTTTGTCATTTAGTTGGCTCTTTCCCTCCAAAATGAATAACGCCCCTCGATCGGCCGAAGGGCGTTATTCAGTATGTCAAGACAATACACAGCGACACTATAAGTTTCCCCTTGGTCCTGGGGGCAGGCCACTGGCAACCTTGGTATCAAGCTGGGTCCTCACTCGTAGATGAGAACGAATAACTATGAACTAATTACTAACTTGGCACACAGTTTTCCACGCCTACTCTTGTTGTAGGTTCGCCTTTGTCAGGACCACAATTTTTTGCAATATTTAAGAAATTATAGCACACTTCTGTCACATATCAAAATGATTCGTAGGGTTCGTAGAGTTCATAGAGCTCGTTGGGTTCAGCGAACAAGAAGCGAGGGATATCAAATATTCTTCCCTCCCCGACCTCGCCCCGTGTAGTAGTAGGATTGGACTTTCTACACAGGGCAAGGGAGAGCATAACCGCCAACGTAGCCACACAGTATTCTGAGGTATTCGTCATTCCGGCAAACCCTGGATCGGAGTCCAGGGCAGGCGCCGGGAATCCAGTCAAATAATGGTTCCATACGAGTCCTGCCAATGCGGACAAAAAAGTAGCGTCTCCCTTTTTTCCTCCTGCATTCCTGCTTTCCTAATAATCAAACGGTTTTGTCGTTCAACTGGGAAATAAGGTGTCTCTCCCCCGAATTACAGGCAAGTAGCAACAAAGCCCTTTGGAACGTATAATGGGCATTGAACCTGGCAAAGAAAAAGGATTTCAAGAGTTGGCGGAGGAAGAGGTTGCAAGGATGATGAAAGAGCATCGTCGAAGTGACTGAACTGTGGCTGGCTATTGATACCAATGTGTCTATATCAGCTACTTTCTGGGGCGGCGAGTCGAAGCAGCTGATAAGCGCTGTGTGCCGCGTTTGAAACCACGAACGACTCATCATCCACCGGTCTACGGCCTTGGACACCAGGCAAAGTAGAGGGGGCAGGAATGAAAAAAACTCAGAAATGGATCACGCAGAACTTTGAAAAGTTAGCTGCCAACTACGGGGGAAAATACATCGCAGTGGTAGGGGAAACGGTCATTGCCGCAGCGCTCACCCCTAAGGAGGCAATGAAGGTAGCTACACAAGCGACGAAAGAGGGAAAAATCTCGCTGTTAAAGGTTCCAAGGGAGGAAGAACTTGTATGTATTCTGTAGAGTTTGATTACGCGCGACATCCGAAGCGTGATATCCCCCTTATTCCTGTCTAAGGTAAAACAGTTTGAGCAGATCGATGTTCGGAGGTTGTTATGAGTTTTCGCCGGAAACAACTGACCGTAGCCCTCTCAGATCGGGACCAGCAAATCGTTCAAGACCTTGTACAAAGGCTGCGCAAGGCCCTTGAGGGCCGTCTGAAGCAGGTCATCGTCTACGGGTCTCGCGCGCGTGGTGACCATAAGGCGGAGTCTGACCTGGACGTCCTCATCCTGGTGGAGCATTTGGATGACTCATTGAAGCAACGCATACGTGAGATTCGCTATCGAGTCATGTGGGAAGAAGACTTCGAGCCGCTGATCTCATTATTGTGCCAGGAAGAAACCGAGTTTTCGAGGCAGATTTGGCAGGGAAGCGGTTTGGCCACCAACATCCAGCATGAAGGGTGCTTAGTCTATGAGCGAGAGGGATAAGCGACAGGAGATCCAGAAGTACTTAGAGAGGGCTGAACAATCTGTCGAGATCAGCCGTCAGTTGCTGGAGAGCGGCTACCTGCCGGATGGGATCTCCAAGGCGTACTATGCTATGTTCTACGCTGCCAATGCGGCTCTTCGCGCTCAGAATATTGGGGTATCCAAACACTCCGCAATCATCGCCGAGTTTGGTAAAGTCTATGCCAAGCAGGGGTTGATCGATCCCGACCTACATCGAGCGCTGATTGACGCATTCGATGAGCGGCAGGAAGCGGATTACAATGTTTTTCTAGAGGTTGGGAAAGATCAGGTTCAAGAACGCATTCAGAAAGCCGAAGCCTTTGTACAGGCTGTCACCTCGTATCTTGAACAACGTGATCATATCGGGTAAGGGTTGGTTGCGTGATTGAACAGAGGTTTCACGAGTAATGGAGCAAATTCTCTGTTCTCCGAGAAGTTGATCGCTGATCTCAGTATTTGGGCAAACGCACAAAAAAGTAGCCTCTCGCCTTTTTCTTTCTAATAACTATAAGGAAGCCAGGAGTCGAGAAACAGTAACGAGTAATGGGTGATGGGTAAAGGAAAGGGTAAGGATTAGGGAGTAAGGATTAGGGGAATAAGTGAGTAGCGCGCAGCCTGCGGCAAGTGGCGATAAAAGTTTATAGGGTTCATGGGGTTCATGCATTTCTAAGGGGAAAAGATAGCGCTTAGTTCAAAGGCATAACTATGAGGAAACCAGGAAACCAGGAGAAAAGGAGTCAATCAACCTTATTCTTCCCTCCCCGACCTCGCCCCGTGTAGTAGTAGGATTCGAGTTACTACATGGGGTAGAGGAGGGAATTAAAGGGAGGGGGAGAAACCAACAACAGTCCAGAGTCCGGAGTCGTAGGTCACCAGTGAAAGGAAAGGAAGCGAGAACTGAAAGCTGAAAGCTGAAAGCTAGCATCACCTCACCCTCACCCAGCCTCTCCCCTCATGGAGGGAGAGGGAACTATGGCAAAGGAATAGCTGGTTTAACCCTCCTGCATTCCTGGCTTCCTAAGGGGAACGATTCTAGTGGGTTTTAGGCTTTAACTATTCCTGTATTCCTAATAATCAAACGGTTTTGTCGTTCAACTGGGAAATAAGGTATGTGTCCCCCGCATAAAGTATGGACAGACAAGGGAAATAGGGTTCACATCCCAAGAACTCACGGAATTCATAGTTTTGATGCCGAAATTGCAGCTCCATTTTGTCCCGAGGTTGCTGCAGCGTCCTTTTTAGGGTAACATCTTGCTCTAGATCTTGCCTTTTCTCAAAGGAGGGTGAAATGGGTATAACAATAGAAAGCGATCGAATTGTAAAAGTCTCCGAGCTTCATAATGACACCTCTAAATGGGTCGAGGCCGCTCAACAGGGTCCTTTGTTTATCATGCGTTACGGGAGCCCCAAAGCTGTTCTGATCGGTACTGGTGTGTTCGAAGAGCTGCTCGATCGTATCCAACTGAAAAGAGATCTCACCCAACGGAAAGAAATCAGCACCGGAAGAATCCCACTAGAAGACCTTCAGAAACAGCATGGGTTATAAGGTTATACTGCGCGATGTCGCTGTTAAGGACTTTGCCCTCCTTGACGGTGACGTGCAGCGCCAAGCTATTAAACAACTCAATAAGCTCAAGCAAAACCCTGAGTTGGGAGCCGATCTAGGCCATAAGATGGGAGTTGACCTAAGCGGCTACCGTGCTCTCCACTTCTACAAGAATCAATACCGGATTGTGTACGAAGTTCTTGAAGCTTGCAACGAAGTGGAGATCTGGGGAATCGCCAAGCGGGAAGCTGGTGCAGTCTACAAGATGGTTAGCAAGCGTCTTAAACATGAGCAGTGAGAGAAGAGACACGGTCGTCTCATGAATCGAGGGACACATACCTCATTTCCTTCACTTCCGCCCAGGCTTCCGACTGTGGCCAGAAAAGGTGCCTGCCCCCCTTCTTTCTAATCACTCTAAGGAAGCCAGGAGTCGAGAAACAGTAACGAGTAATGGGTGATGGGTAAAGGGTAAGGATTAGGGAGTAAGGATTAGGGGAATAAGTGAGTAGCGCGCAGCCTGCGGCAAGTGGCGATAAAAGTTTATAGGGTTCATGGGGTTCATGCATTTCTAAAGAGAAAAGATACTGCTTGGTTCAAGTCAATAACTCTGACGAGGCCAGGAAGCCAGGAGAAAGCCAAGAATAAGTTTAGGATTTCAACCTTTCTGCATTCACCCCTCTCCCTCCATGAGGGGAGAGGTGAGGTGAGGGTGACAAGACGCAAATAATCATGGATGTTGGATGATCGGTCAGAAAACTACTACCGTCACTGTATTCCTAAGGAGAGAAGACATTCCTGATTCAAAGGCAATGACTCTAAGGAAGCCAGGAAACCAGGAGGAAAGCGTGAATCGTAAGTAGTTAGTGGTGAATCGTAAGACCAAAAGCAACAGAGCGCTGAAACGATCCGTTCAAGAACAATTACTGTTCATCCCTCTCCCTTGATGAGGGGAGAGGTAAGGTGAGGGTGATAAGACGCAAATAACCATGGATGTTGGATGATGAGTCACAAACGCACTGCTTGCTTCAAAGCCATAACTATAAGGAGACCAGGAAGCCAGGAGAAAAGGAGTCAATCAACCTTATTCTTCCCTCCCCGACCTCGCCCCGTGTAGTAGTAGGATTCGAGTTACTACATGGGGTAGAGGAGGGAATGAAAGGGAGGGGGAGAAGTGAAGAATAGTCCAGTGTCTGGAGCCGTAAGTCACGAGTGAAAGCAGAAGAACTGAAAGCTGATAGCTGAGAGCTGAAAGCCAGCTTCACCTCACCCTCACCCCTGATCAGGTCAGGGGCAGGCTCCAACCTCTCCCTTCACCGAGGGAGAGGGGGCTGTGGCAAAGGGATCGCTGGTTTAACCCTCCTGCATTCCTGGCTTCCTCAGGGCAAAGCTTCTAGTGTGTTTAGATTTTAGGCTTCTTTATAGTATTCTGACTCATTCGTCATGCCGGACTTGATAAGCCTGCCCCGTACCTGATACGGGGGCATCCAGGAGAAAAGGCAGTACTTGGTTCAAAGGCATAACTATGAGGAAGCCAGGAGGAAACGAGTGAATCAATCACAATCTTCCCTCCCCGGTCTCGCCCCGTGTAGTACACGATTGGAGTTACTACAGGAGGTAATGCAGAAGGATATCAAACAATTCTCCCTCCCCAGCTGGAGGGAGGGAATTAAAGGGAGGGGGAGAAGAGAAAAAGACAGTGATGCGTAACGTGTGATGGGTGACAGGTGAAAAATGAAGGATTAAGGATTATGGAGGAGGGATTAAGGGAAAGACGATGGTCTGTCGTCGAGAGTCTGTAATCAAAAGCCTAAAAGCTAACCCCATCTCACCCTCACCCCTGATCAGGTCAGGGGCAGGCTCCAACCTGTCCCTTCATCGAGGGAGAGGGGTAATATGTAAACCTCCCTTTTTACTGACCGAGAGAATTGGGTCCCTTTGTGCAAAAGAGAGGGATAATGAAGAATCCTACATCCAAGCGATAAAAAAAGCAGCCTCTCCCGTTTTTCTTCCTGTATTCCTGGCTTCCTCAGGGGAGAGATTCTAGTGGGTTTTACGTTTCAACCTTCCTGGATTCTTCCCTCTCCCTCGATGAAGGGTGAGGTGAGGGTGAGGTAGGAAGGATCGTCTTCAATTTAACCTTCCTGCATTCCTGGGTTCCTCAGGGGAAAGTCTTTAGTGGGTTTTGGCCTTCAATCCTTCCTGAGTTCCTAATAGTAAAAGGGTCTTACAGCTCAAGCGGGCTACTGGCCATGGAATAATCCAGCTCTTTACAGGTTGCGCTACACGCTTAACAACCTGTAAGCCTCATATAGCCCGCTAAGCCTACTTGCCGACTATCTCCGGGTTGTAACTGAACCCGTCGTTGAATGTCCCGGTCGTGCTCATCGAGCCGCCACCGGGCATGGTCATGCCGTTATATTGTAGGTTGGTTTCGCCGTAACCCGACTGGTGATACTCTCCAGGCCCGGAGGCATCTACATACAGCAGATTGGTGTCCCCGTAGGCTGAGTTTGATACACTCAACTCATCGGTCGCGGATTTGCCGGTCGCGGCAGAGGTGAAATACATAGTTGTATCGTGATCAATGGTTCCACTCCCGTCTCCCAGAAGCTGGAACGAAGCGGTGGCTGACACGTTTTCAGTATCGACCTTGTCTCTTATCTGTGCGTCCATCGATACCATGAAGCCCCAACCATCTTGACCGTCTGAGCTCCCCGATGCCTGAACGAGATTCTCGACCAGTCTGATTAGAGATGGATCAACTGTATCACCGTCGAAAGAGCTGTGTATCCCTACTGCTTCTCCCCCTCCGGCGTACAGGCTCACGTAAAACTCCTTGCCTGTAGCCTCGGATAGGGCATTTGCAGCAGAGAAAGCAAGCTCGGCGACACTATGAGAATCAACATCAATCTGTGTATCAAACAGTGAACCATCCGAGACGATCCAAATGTCACCGACAAAAGCTCCCTGCCCATTGAAGTTTGTAAATGCAGCGGCGCTTGTGGCATCCACATTGATCTCACCGACTAACACATCAAAGCCGGTATGGATATCTGTCGCACTTGCTACTCCCACAAACAAACCTATTACAGCAATAGTAGCTAATAGAATTACAAGTATTCTTGCTCTATACATCTTCACACCTCCTGATAGTCTCTCTTACAATCCAGTTGGCATTTTGAGATCTAATCCGAACATTCAAATTTATATTCATTTGCATTTGCTGCCTCTAGTCTGAGACGCGTCGTGGGATCACCTGTTTATCCTCTATCACCGCTATTGGCAGCCTTATCGTCTGCATCCGACCGACATCGATGTAAAGCTCGTACGCACTGCGTCTCAAATCCTCGATATCGACAAGCCAATTCTCCTCATCGATGTGATAGAAGTAACATTCCTGCCCGTAGTCGTAGGGCAACACGTCATACAGGACGACGTTTCCTCTGCCTCCGGCCGTGGGCCCGACGATAGTTATATTTACATCGAGGTCCCTGATCTGGACCCCGTTGTTGGACAGATAGACACGCACGTACACGGCCGAGTTCTTGAGGTATCCCTTGTATTTTAGCCCGTGCAGGGAGAGCTGGAATAGCGCCGCCGGACTGAGGTTGTTTGCGCTTATGCTATTCTCTATGACGGTACCACCACCACCTGCAACACCAGAGGAGCGCCAAGGCGTTGAATTATGCGCTATGGTATTGTCCAGTGCATAGCTCGCCCTGCCCTTGCCGAAGGTGCTTATGATACCCCGCGCCTCCCTCCTTGCGAGGGGGAGCTTCTGGCTCATTATGGTTGCAAGATCGGGATTAGACGTGCTGTCCTCTACTATTAGCCGTCCTTCCTGTGCACCCACATATATGCCTGTATCTATCTCTATATCAGCATAATTGGGATCAAGATCATTGGCTATCTCTTTGTCAACGCCACCCTCTCCAGTAAAATTAAGGGAGGCCGCTATACCCTCGGGGGTGGTAGTGGTGGAGGAGATGTTTCCATCGACCTCCGCTTCAAGCACGATTGCGTATGTAGCTGCAATCTGTGACAAACTCAGATCCCCTGTGCCCTCCATGCTAGTGTTACTATTGTAACCTTCACTACTTATGTGAGTCTCCGCATATCCATTTGCCAAACTTATCTGTAGGTGGAGTGGATTGTAGGTACCGGTTATTGTATAGTTAAACAGAATACTTCCCTTGGCAAGATCGAAGGAGAACTTCCTCCCCATCGCCGGGGAAGTGAGCGCAAAGACCAACCCAACGATCGCTACTGCTAAGATTATTCTCTTCATTACAATCCATCTCCCTTTTGTTCTGACTAGAATCTTCATCTCTATTCGTAAATATTGGCCATAAGCAGGGCCTCGGCTTTGAGCCTCTCAAAATCAGCCAGAGTGTAGACGCGTGCCTGGGTAAACTGCGTATACAACAAGGCATCCATATCGGCGGAGTAGATATTGAACGAGTAATCACCCAGACCAATAGCGTTCGCTGTGGAATCGGCATAGTATGTATTTGTTTTTGACTCAGACCTGAATACCGAAGATTGTATGGACCCTGATTGGTCTCCCCTTAGAGTCAGGGAGATCCACGGGTCGTCCCCTCCATGGATAACGTTACCACCGCTATCTATGTTCCCAAAGCCCCCCCATTGCCCTATGGTGTAGTTTCCTCCGGCGGCGAGCACAGTCTCGTCTGCACCACCGAAATCCTCGTTGAACTCAAGCGACCCGTGCTGAATCAATACCCCGTAGTTCTCTCCTTCTACGCTGGTGCCCGACAGACTGTCCTCTCCCCCTCCGTGGGATCCCTTGTATTGGCTCGTGGTGTTGATGCTGCCCTCGCCAATGTAAAGGGCATTTCTGCTGATGTGGGTCCCGAGATCACCCTGGAAGACGAGTTGGTCAAGGACCGAATTGGCATCTTCTTTGGTCTTTACAGCTATCTCATCCCAGGCCCATTCAGAATCGGTGGTTCCGGTGATGTTGGTGTTTTCACCTCCAAACGAAAGACTATTGATTATTCCAATCCCGGTCAGCTGTATGTTGACGTCCACATCTGCACCCATGACAATAATGGGATAGGCGAAAGATAGAGCCACACTCATTAATATGACAAAGAGCACTTTTTTATCGTGTGCCATCTTATTCCTCCAGTTACTTAGGTTCATGCCCTCGTTGAGTGAACAGCGGGGCGCGCACAGAGGCAGAGCCTCTGTGCGCTTTCCCCACTTTATTTGCTTCTTCCCTTAATCGGGTCATTATTTGTTTCTTCCCTCAATCGGGCCATTTAACCGTCTCTGACGTTACGGAAATACTGGTCTCTCTGGGGGTTCAACCGCCGGCCAGTAAGGATCGACTCCGACGTTTTCAAAGTACATGAACGGTTCGTCGGTGACTATGGTGGAGACGAAGAACTCGATGTCATCGTTCATACTATGGTCCTGGCACCAGCCGAGTGCTGTGTCATAGGTGGGTAGCGATGGGACGTAGAAACCTCCTTCACCGGTGTTGAAATAGGTAACAACATCACCGATCACCGAGGGGACGCTTGAGAACTCGATGTAGGCCTGTGCGTCTGTCGGGTGAAGCGATCCGATATCTAAGCCCCAGGTTCCCAGGTCCTTCTCGATAATAGTGAATCCGCTTCCCTGGATCCATTTCCGTTCGAAGAGATTCCACTCCCCCAGGTTCTCCAACTCCTTCTGGATGTGGATTTCACCCTCGTTGTAGATGTACTCGCTGATGAAACCGTTGGCCCCTCTGTATCCACCGCTGACGGCGCATTCAGCAAACTCCGTAGTTCCCTCGTAAGCATCAATAAGCTTTAGGCCGGTTAATCCTCCTTGCGCATCCCAGCCCCCCGTCCAGCCGGTCGTCGGAACTGAAGTCATGCTCGAGACAAAATCGAACTCGCCGGCTCCGTTAAACGGTGTGTACTCCGCCCTCTCGAAGTCCAGGACAAAGTCCGTTCTTACAGTCTGCGTTAATAAGGTATAGCCTTGGCTGTCGACAACTACATTCATCGTTGAGTCACCGTAAGCTACGGCAAAGAGAGCCAGTACTATCAGCAGTGCCAATCCTGTTACGACTAACTTTTTCATTTGTCAAACCTCCTAATGGTTATAAGTTTTTTCTGTGTTGCAGTTTGCAACTTTGTTCCATTAAGAAGCTTCGGTAGCCGAACCATCTCGGTTCGTAGGGTTCTTAGAGTTCTTTGGGTCCCTAGGGTTAAAAGCTTGCAACCCTATGAACTCTATGAACTCAACAAACTCAATGGACCAAGACTTCGTGCTTTGCGTCCCTACCTTACGGCAGGTTTGCCGTTTCGATCCTCTACAAAAGTTTGTGTGTTGTAACCACCTCCCTTTTGTAAAGAATTGAATGCACAACACCTTCCTCGCAATCGCTCGTTTGAAAATGGTGCCTGAGCCCGGTAGAATGTGCGGAAAGGAAGGGGCTAAACAGGCTAGAGATACGGGAATAGAAAGGTGTTGTTCTTGCTGTTTTATTGACAAGGCAAGTATGGATGGATGTACCGCTGTAAGGAAGACTATCACCCGTTGTTGAGACGGTTGGTCTAAAACCTTCACTACCAATAATAGTAGTGAGGGTGATATATGAACATAATTATTATAGGTTAAAATCCTAAGGGGCTTCACTAGTGCTCCTTGGTCGAGGCTCTTGAACTGCTTGCATGCTAACTAAGAGCCTCGCTCTTTTTACTTCTTATTCTCCGTTGTCATCCATACTTGCCTCTATTCACTCCACTGCCGCTTTCAACCATCTCGGCCCTCAAAAAAGCAACCGGACTACTACTATCTTGGCAGTCCGGCTATCATGGTCATTTTCTTGACCCGTAACTTTGCGTCCCCATCTTACGATGGGTTTGCCTTTTTCAAGACCATCTTTTCTAATACGAATACATTATAACATACTTCTATCACATGTCAAGGGGACATGTGTCCCCTATGATGTATCATACTTCTATCACATGGCAAGGGGGCACGTGTCGCCTATAATATATCATACTTCTGTCACAAGATGAAACGACAGCAGCTACTACTTTATATTGGTATTCTAAGTGTAATGTTCATCACACCCTTGTCCTTACTTCTGGTTGTGCACTTAGGCTACTCACGAACGACAAGATTGATATCTTAGGAACGGAGGAGGCCAGAGAATCCAAAACACACTAGACGCTTTGCTCTGAGGAACCCAGGAATGCAGGAGGGTTAGACCAGCGATTCCTTTGCCATGGCCCCCTCTCCCTTAGTGAGGGGAGACGCTAGAGCCTGACCCTGACCTGATCAGAGGTGAGGGTGAGATTACGTTAGGTCTCAGTTTTGGCTCTCCAACGTTTGACTCTAGACTGATGACTCCGACTCTCGACTATTCCTGCCTTCTCCCCCCCCTTAATTCCCTCCCTCGATCGGGGAGGGAAGATTATTTGATGTCCCTCGCTTTTTGCTCGCTGAACCCAATGAACCTTTGTTCCCACTCAACTATTCACCTACTCAACTGCTTCTCCCACCAATCCTACGAACTCCATAGTCCCTACGAAGCGGTAAGGATTCAGCCTTTGCGTCCCACCCTCACGGGCGGCTTGCCTTTATCGGCAGTATATTCTCTAATTTTCTTGGAACCGACTCTGAATAGCCAGCGCCCGATCCACCGCCCCTCTATCTACACACCTTTCGCCCACCAGGATCTCCCCCAGCAGGCGTGAGTCATTCTTCTTTTGCTGAAGCGCCAGGGCTTGTTCAACCCTCTGGGCGGTCACCCGGCCCAGGTCCACCAGGATCTCGCCGATTCTCTTCTCCTGCTCGAAGTGCTCCTCTAGAATAGACAGGATGGCCGCCGAGCGGGACTTCCGCTCTTTCCGGGCCTCCTGATCCACCAAATCCCGCAGATACTGATCTTCTTGGCTGTAGTAAACTGTTAGCTGCACTTTGTACCTCACAATCTATCTTGTCCGTGCTGACAACGAAAAAACCGAGCCGCCAGCGACTTCTCTATCCTGGCAACCCGGCTACCTTTATGGCTCTTAGGTGTCTCATCTTAGGTTTTAGCCAATACCTAAAACCCATTACCTAAAAACTAGAGAGGCCCGCGGTTTTGAGTCCCCACCTTACGATGGATTTACCTTTTTCAGGACCACCAACTGAGTAAAACCATTATATACCTGAGATCCGTCACTTGTCAAGTGGACATGTTTCACCCAGTTGATTCAGCTAGCGGTGTCTTCGTATCGGCTGCCGGCTGAAACGAACAAGTTCTAAGCACACCCCGTGAACCCCGTTCAGGCAGGTAAGGGAAACGACTGACTGTGCTCTTGGTGTGTTGCTCGCCGAGACCGAACACGGGAGGGCAATCCTGAAGGCGGTCGTCAGTTGTTGATTTCTCATCGCTTCTTCACAGGATTCTTCAACGTACCAGCCCGCTTGAGCTACAAAGACCTTTAGCTATTAGGAACCCAGGACTACAGGAGGGTTAGAACCTAAAACCCACTAGAATCGTTCCCCTGAGGAAGCCAGGAATGCAGGAGGGTTAGAATTCAAACCCCATTAGGATCTTGCCTCTGAGGAAAGCAGGAAGTAAGGAAGGATTGAAGTCCAAAACCCACTAGAAGCTTTTCCCTTAGGAACCGCAGGAATGCAGGAGGGTTAGACCAGCGATTCCTTTGCCATAGTCCCCTCTCCCCTGCCCCATGTAGTAAGTCCAGTCCTGCTACTACACGGGGCGAGGTGAAGGGAGAGGGGTAGGTGAGGGTGAGATAGGGCCAGTGTTATTCTTTCTAAGACACCTTCCGTGTTCACAAGAACATCGTTGTTCCAGAACCTCAATACTCTGTAGCCGTTGGCTTGTAACCACTTTGTCCTTTCTATATTTTCTTGTCTTCCTTTCCGTTCATTGTGTTGACCACCATCAACCTCAACAATAAGCTTTCTTTCTAGGGATATGAAATCAACAATGTATGAGCCTAGTGGTTGTTGCCTGCGGAACCTTACCCCTTGTAGTTGCCTGTTCCTTAGCCTTGCCCAGAGGGTCCTTTCTGCGTCTGTTGGTTGGTGACGTAGCTTGCGAGCAAAGTATGTCTGGTCTCCTCTTTCCTTCATCTATTCACCCCTACCTCCCCCTCCCTTTAATTCCCTCCCTCGATCGGGGAGGGAGGATTGTTTAGTACCCCTCCCCCTCGGTGAACGGAGAGGGAGGAATGCAGGAAGGTTTTCACTCTGCTTACTCTTGGTTTTCTCCTGGATTCCTGGCTTCCTTAGAGTTATTGCTTTGAACCAAGCAGGATTGCTTGTTTAGAAGTAGAAATTGAAGCTGAAGGTGAACTGATCGGGTCCAGTCTCTGGCTTAATAGAAATACCGGTGCCAAAGTTGCACCAGCTACCTAACCAATACTTAGTTTCTGCAGTGACTAGAGCTAGATCAAATAGGCTGACACTTTCCTTTGTGTCAAAGTAAGCGTCAATCCCAAAGTTAAGATCATTACTTATTTCTATGGAGAAGACAGCATGGTAATCCGTTTTGATGTAGTAAACTGCATCAAGAGGGTGGGGCTCCAATACATAGTTCCTCGCCCTGAGACTGATATCACCTGGCGCGGTCTTGCTCCTGTAGAGATCTCCCTTTAATGCTATCAAACAGCTAAAGAGCACGGAATCAAGTTCTACACCACTGATCCCCAGACCCTCTACCTCCAGGCCTGTGATCGCATTGTTATCTTTAGTCAATTCTACAGGGATAAGGTCAAGGTACACCTCAAAGCAGGTTCCACCGAGCACCAGGCTGGGGGTGAGAGTAATTGACTTATCCTGTTGTGTAAACTTCAAATCCACATCGAAACTCAATGGGGAGCTCTCTGAGTCTATCAAGAATTCAAAGTACGTGTACTCAAAGCCTCCCTCTCCGCTTAGCCTGGTTGTAGCGTCAAATCGACAACAACCTATAGTCAGACCGCTTAGTGCTATCGTCGTGCTTTCATACCGCATCTCACAAGGATTCACCTGGCCATCAAGCAAAATGATGTCATACCCGCTTCCCGCCTGCCAACCAAGGGTTTCAACAAGGCTTTCCTCCATACCAAAGAGACTGCTAACCTCTATTGAGAAAGCACCAGGGACTTCACCAGACAAGACAAATTCCATACCCGTACCAAACACTTTGGCGTCACTTACGTATTCGACAAGGAGCGTGCCAGCAATGTAAGCACTGGCCATAACTGTACTGACCTTAGTTAACCAGTAGTCCATCCGATGTACGGAAGCAAGAAACGCTAGGGTTGAGTCTATGTCGAAAGTCCCCATGGAGATATCGGCACCAAACGTCTGACTATAGTAACCAGCTTTCGTAAATATCGTAGTGGTCGTGTAATCGATTCCAGGAGAGGAATAGTTAAGCTTAAGCGTGGAAGAAAGCCCAGCAATTGACTCAGTATCACTTTGTGGTGCGAATGTTATAGTATTCTCGCAACTACCACTAATGCTCTCAGCGCCAATAGCCACACCTGTAAACACAAACACCAGCGCCAATAACAAAAACACCTTTTTCACAATTTGACTCTCATTTCGCGACCAGCCGTGGCGCAAATCCACACATCACGTCCACCTGGTGGCTAGGTAGTTGCTCTTCCCCTTATACATTGGGCTTAGTAGTTCTATCCACAGGCATCGCGGGCTCTCCACGCGAGAGGCTGCTTCTATCAGCTGTGTAGGCTGCAGACAGAGTTGATCTGCTCCAGAGTTTTGATTACTAAACACGGAATGTGTTACATCCCTTACGGATATATCGGTGGCAGCACCAGCTGAAGAACATTTTTCCATCTCAGCTCCCGAAAAAAACTAAAATCAGCTTGATTCTGAGTCAGTCTACCATATAGAATACAGTAAGTCAAGTAAATAGAGAGTCTTTCCCTAGACTCTTAACAAGCTACCACCACTCTAACACAAATCGCTCTGAAAATCCGTAATGCGAGTTACCTTTGTCTCATCACACACGATGCTGAGTGCCTGTCTGCCGTCGTATACTGACAGGCAGGCGCCAAGACTACAATTAAGAACGAATTATAAGGAAGGCAGGAAGGCAGGAACCGCTGAACTGCAAAACCCACTAGAATCGTTCCCCTTAGGAAGCCAGGAATGCAGGAAGGGTTAAAGTCCAAAACCCACTAGAACCTTTCCTCTCAGGAACCCAGGAAAGCAGGAGGATTAGAATCTGAGACCCACTAGAACCTTTCCTCTCAGGAACTCAGGAAAGCACGAAGATTTTAACCCATCCTTATTCTTGATTCTTGGTTTTTTCCTGGCTTCCTGGCCTCCTTATAGTTATTGGGTTGAACTAGAAAGCGTTTGATTATTAGGAAAGCAGGAACGCAGGAAGGTTCAGACCTTTAACCTATTTATTGCTTTTTTCCTGGCTTCCTGGCTTCCTTATAGTCATGCCTTTGACCCAAGTAGTGCGTTTCTGACTGATCATCCAACATCCATGGTTGTTTGCGTCTTGTCACCCTCACCTCACCTCTCCCCTCATCGAGGGAGAGGGATGAACAGTGATTGTTCTTGAACGGATCGTTTCAGTGCTCTGTTGCTTTTGGTCTTACGATTCACCACTAACTACTTACGATTCACGCTTTCCTCCTGGTTTCCTGGCTTCCTTAGAGTCATTAGAAAGAAAAAGGGGAGAGGGATAATGAACAATCATCCCTCGATTGCGGAGGGAAGATTGTGGCTTTTGTTCGCTTAACTCTACGAACCCAATGAACTCTACGAACTCAATGAACTGTATGAACCCCCTAATCCTGCATTTTTCACTTGTCACTCATCACACTTTTCTTGAGCAATGATGCGTCGGCTAGTGATGCGAAGCCCGTTAAGAAGCGCTTCCTCGTCAAGTACGCTTTCTCCGAATAGCTTTGCCGACTTAGGATCCTCTTTGAGAACGGAAAGCAGTGATCTATTATCACGAGAGGCTATCTGTGATGCTGTCTTGATCGCTTCGTGCGCCACACTACGACTAACTCCACGCTCGATCAACTCGATCAAGAGAATCTGCGAGTAGATCGCCCCTTTGGTCAGCCCAGTATTCTTCTCAATGTTCTTTCGGTGAACTACAAGTCCAGCGATGAGATCGGTCGTCTTAACTAGCATATAGTGGATGAGGCTGAAGCTATCCGGAATGACAATTCGCTCCACAGAGGAGTGCGACATGTCTCGCTCGTGCCACAGAGCGACGTTTTCCAGGGTCGATTGCAGGTTCCCCCTTAGGATACGTGCCAGACCACATATACGTTCCGATGTAATTGGGTTTCGTTTATGAGGCATCGATGAGGATCCTTCAGGAGCTGGCTCTTCAATCTCTGCCACCTCACTTCGGGAAAGGTGCCTGATCTCCAGGGCAATCTTCTCCAACGTGGTTCCGGTAATTGCAATGGCTGCTATTACTTCAGCGTGCCGATCCCGCTGCAAGATCTGGCTCGCCACCCTGACTGGTCGAAGTTCCAACCGCTTACAAGCAAGCCTCTCCACATTGGGAGAAATCTGTGAGTAGGTTCCTACCGGCCCAGACAGCTTTCCAACTGAGATTATTCCCTTTGCGCGCTCGAGACGTCTGATGTCTCTCATAATTTCCGCATACCACAAAAAGAACTTCAACCCAAGGGTCGTTGGCTCAGCATGCATCCCGTGTGTTCGGCCAACAATAACCAAATCTTGGTACTGCCGTGCCTGTTCAAGCAATACGTCTTTTAGTTGCTCTGCCGCATTCAGAACGAGCGTAAGCGCGTCGCGAATTTGCAGGGACAAGGCCGTATCCTTGACATCGGAAGACGTAAGCCCACGGTGGATAAAGCGTCCTGCCTCGCCTGCCTGTTCTTCTAGGCAACGGATAAACGCGAGTAGATCATGTTTGATTTCATCCTCGACATAACCAATGCGGGCAGCATTGATGTGAACGGCTTGCTTCACAGTTGCAAATGTCCCTACAGGTACTTCGCCAAGCTCCTCTAGGGCACTAAGAACGGCAAGCTCAACTTGAAGCCAATGTTCGTACTGCGTCTCCAAACTCCACAATTCACGCATCGGGGAAAGACTATAACGCTCTAGCATGATTTGCACCCACCTACGTATTATGCCACGCCCCACCACCTAATACCATCCTGGCTACAGCACAGCCTGCCAAGCCCTAACTAGAAGTACCCTTTAGTTCTTAGAGACGCGTGTCCACGCTTTGTTACGATAATGTGGTCCAACACTGTTATACCTATTATTTCTCCAGCTTTGACAAGCCGTTTGGTAAGCGCGATATCTTCCAGACTTGGATCAAGGTTACCGGATGGATGATTATGAGCAACAATCACTGATGCCGCTCTATCAACAATTGGATCAGAGAAAACCTCGCGAGGATGAACTTGGTTAGAGTTAAGGAGGCCAACTGTTACCACGCGGCTCTTGATCACCTCATTTGCTCCATTTAGTGACATGCAGATGAAATACTCCTGTTTCTTGTCAGCAATATGCTGGATAAATGGAAGCGCGTCATCCGCGCAATGGATGGCTTTTTTCTCCTTGAATAGATATCGCCGCGCCAACTCGAAGCCAGCAAGGATTCGACAGGCCTTGATTGAGCCAACTCCTTCGATTGCCTGTAGCTTAGCAATGGTCAACTGGTCCATATCATCACCCAATTTGCGAAGGATAGTCGATCCAATCTCCAGCGCATCCCTCCCCTTAACACCACTTCCAACTAAGATAGCAATGAGTTCTTGATCTGAAAGCGCTACTGGGCCCTTGGCCACAAGCTTCTCACGTGGTCGCTCAAACTCGGGGATATCCTTAAGTTGATTATATCTCACTTCTAATACGTCCTTTCACATGTACTTGTGTCAAATAGAGTACTTTAACATTTACAACATGAAAGATCAAGCAATGACTCTGAGGAAGTCAGGAAGTCAGGAGTCGAGAAACAGTAACCAGTAATGGGTGATGGGTAAAGGGTAAGGATTAGGGAGTAAGGATTAGGGGAATAAGTGAGTAGCGCGCAGCCTGCGGCAAGTGGTGGTGGGGAGAAACAGTTGAATAGGGAAATAGTTAAGTGGTTGAGTGGGAACAAGGGTTCATAGAGTTCAGCGAACAAAAACTCTTCGCGCATTCCTTCTTTCCTTATAGCTAAAGGGTTTGACCTAAGAATTCCTTCTCAGGACATCCTCTGAGGAAACCAGGAGACCATGAGAAAAGGAGTCAATCAACCTTATTCTTCCCTCCCCGATGGAGGGAGGGAATTAAAGGGAGGGGGAGAAGGCAAAAAGACAGTGATGAGTGATGAGTAAGATAGAAGCAGTCCAATGTCCAATGTCCAAAGTCGAAAAACAGTGAAAGACGAAGAAGCGAGAAGCGAGAACTGAAAGCTGATAGTTGAAAGCTAACCTGATCTCACCCTCACCCAGCCTCTCCCTTCATGGAGGGAGAGGGGTAAACGGCAAAGGAATCGGTGGTGTAACGTTTTCCTGCTTTCCTCAGAGGAAAGGTTCTAGTGGGTTTCAGGCTTTGACTATTCCTGGGTTCCTGGGTTCCTTATAGTCAAAGGCTTTCTGGTTCAGCTGAAAGCTAGTTTCATCTCACCCTCACCCAGCCTCTCCCTTCATCGAGGGAGAGGGGTAGACGGCAAAGGAATCGGTGGTGTAACCTTCCTGCGTTTCTAACGAGGAAAGATACTACTTAGTTCAAAGGCATGACTATGAGGAAGCCAGGAGAAAAGGAGTCAATCAACCTTATTCTTCCTTCCCCGACCTCGCCCCGTGTAGTAGTAGGATTCGAGTTACTACATGGGGTAGAGGAGGGAATGAAAGGGAGGGGGAGAAGGCTGTGAATAGTAAGTAGTGAATGGTGAAGAGTAAAACCGAGAGAAGAACAGTCAAACGATCCGCTCAGGAACAATCACTGTTCATCCCTCTCCCTCGATGAAGGGAGAGGTGAGGTGAGGGTGACAAGACGCAAATAATCATGGATGTTGGATGATGAGTCACAAACCCACTACTTAGTTCAAAGGCATGACTATAAGGAGACCAGGAATCCATGAGAAAACTAACAATGGGTCTTGGATTTAACCTTCATTACTTCCTGCATTCCTGGCTTCCTAATAATCAAAGGGTTTTCTCGTTTAACCGAAAGCTGAAAGCTGATGGCTGAGAGCTGAAAGCCAATCACTGAGAACCGATCACTCAAAGCAACTTCATCTCACCCTCACCCCGGATCGGGGTCCGGGGCAGGCTCCAGCCTCTCCCCTCATGGAGGGAGAGGAGTAGACGGCAAAGGAATCGGTGCGTTGAGCTCTCCTGCATTCCTGGGTTCCTAATGGGAAAGGTTCTAGTGGGTTTTGCATTCTAACCCTCCTGATTTCCTGGCTTCCTCAGAGGAAAGATTCTAGTGAGTTTTGAATTCAAACCTTCCTGCGTTCATGGCTTCCTAAGAGCTCAAGCAAGTCAACGCTTGAGTGGATATCCAGTGACAAGGAAGTCGTCACCTATCCGAGAGATAGTCATATTCCTAAGCTTGATTCCGTCAACAACACGATCAACGCCATCCCCTCCAACTGCAGGGACGGCTGCGCGTCCACCAATGATGATCGGTGCCACAAAAAAAGCGATCTTATCAACTAGACCAGCTTGCAGAAGACTGGCAGCTGTCTCTCCTCCGCCCTCAACAAGAACAGAATCGATACCTTCCTTACCAAGCCGCTGCAACAGAGGGCCAAGGTCAATATATCCACGATCATCCGGAACACGCCATACTTCTTTTCCCAACTTCCCTATCATCGCTTCGCTTTCAGCTGACATTGCCCCTGTAACAACAATTGTGCGCCCCTGTGTGTGAAAAATGCGACTAGTTATCGGAATTAGGCCGCGTTGATCAAGAACTATTCTGATTGGGTTTTTTCCGGAAACGTGCCTAACGGTGAGCCTTGGATCATCTGCAATTACTGTATTTAAACCCACCAGTACAGAGGCAAACCGTCCACGCATACGATGGACTTCTATCCGCGACTGTTCACTTGAGATCCACTTTGAATCCCCGCGTCTTGTGGCGATCTTTCCGTCGAGACTCATCGCAAGCTTTAGCTGCACAAAAGGAATCCCGGTAGTAATAAATCTAAAGAATATCTCGTTTACCTGTTGCGCTTCTTCTCTTAGCACCCCTTCTCTTACCTTGATACCGGCCCCTTGCAAGCTAGCGATTCCCTGACCATTCACCAGTGGGTTAGGATCACGACAGGCAATTACCGCGCACTTGATCCCCGCTGCGATAATCCGTTCGGTACAAGGCGGGGTCTTCCCTTGGTGGCAACACGGTTCAAGGGTAACGTACATCGTAGCACCGTCAGCTTCTTCTGCTGCTTGTTCCAGCGCGAAAACCTCAGCGTGTGGACCGCCAAAGGTCTTGTGATAACCCTTACCGATTATTGCACCGTCTTTCACGATGATTGCGCCAACAAGTGGGTTAGGATTGACATAACCTGTACCCTTTTGGGCAAGATCAACTGCTATCCGCATGTAGTATTCGTCATTCATTTTGCCGCTTCGTTCAGGGCACGCACCGCTGCCAGGCGGTCAGTCTTTCCAAAGATTGATGAGCCAGCAACGACAAGCTCTGCTCCAGCCTGCGTTACCAAACGGATATTTTCCGTAGTGATACCTCCATCCACCGCGATCAGCACCGGCATTTCCCCGACTTCTCTGCGCAGGAAACGAATACGCTCAATTGATTCCGGCATAAAGATCTGCCCACCAAACCCCGGTTCAACACTCATCACAAGTACAAGGTCAACTATCGTAAGGTAGGGGAAAACCCTCTCAACTGGAGTGGCTGGACAAAGTGCAATTCCTACTTTTGCACCTGTCTCACGAATCACACCAATCACTTTCTTGGGATCATCCTTTGCTTCAAGATGAAAGCTAATGAAGTCATCGGGGCAAACATCAAACCTGAGAGCATATGTAAGCGGGTGATCAATCATCAAGTGAATATCGAATGGGCGTGAGAGGCCACGGCGAAGAGAGTTCACGACTGGTGGGCCAATCGTCAGATTGGAGACGAAGTGACCATCCATAACATCGATATGGAAGTACGCAGCAAAAGCTTCAACCTCTTTAGCCTCAGCGCGGAGGTTACCAAAGTCTGCGGCAAGTAGTGAAGGAGCAAGCTTCATCGTCTTCGGTTCATAGATAGGAGCATGATAAGCTGAAGCGCAGCCATGGCTGCAGCGGCAACGTACGTAAGGGCAGCGGCAAATAGAACCTGCTTCACACCACCCAGCTCTGCTTCGCTGATCAAGTGGGTACGTCGCAGAGCAACTACTGCTCGACGACTGGCATCAAACTCTACCGGAAGCGTTACCATAGTAAATAGCATCGCAAGGGAGAAAGCAAGGATACCCAGGGTAACAAAGGGTTGGTAGCGAAAGATCAGCCCAAGGAAAAACAACGGAAAAGCAAGCTGCGAACCGAAATTAGCTAATGGAACAATCGCTGTACGCACTGCCAGGGCTTTATAGCCTTGGTTGTCCTGAATTGCATGTCCCGCTTCATGTGCTGCTACTCCAATCGCCGCAACTGAACAAGAAGCCGGATTGCAAAGCCGTAAGGTCTTGTCCTTGGGGTCATAATTGTCAGATAGCGTCCCTTTGATATGTTCAATCTTGAGCTGCCCAATTCCTGCTCCTTCCACGATCCGCTCCGCCATTTGTTGAGCACTAACCCCGCCTGAAACGTTCACACGCGCATAGCGCGCGTACGTGGAGCGCACCTTGTACTGCGCATAGATCGCCAAGGCTAGCGCTGGCAGCAAGATAAGGATACTCGGCCCCATAAAGAACGAGAAAAACACCCCTAGTCCTCCTCCTTGTAATGTGATCTTCCAAGTATACAAACCCCCGTTATTCCAGGCAAGGAAAAGCGAACGAAAAACCAGACTACGATCATTCCAACCACTCCCCCCGTGAAGTCAGCGAACCAATCAAAAATACTGGCTGCGCGCATGGGAACAAACAATTGATGAAGTTCGTCACTTCCTGCATAGATTCCCGTAATGAGCAATGCGTAGAACATCCTGTCCCGATTTGGCAGGGCCTTCCAAGAGAGGATAAAAAAACAGAAGAACTCCAAGAAGTGCAACAGCTTGTCTCCGTGAGGGATCGGAACAAGCGGCTCTCCTTCCTTTAAGGGAAAACTGGAAAGGGCAAAAATCGTAGCGGCATAAAGCACTAATAGAGCCCACCACAGTGCCTGTTTTCGTTTCATATCATCAACTATCTATCACGAGAGGGCCTATAAGCCGGATTCTGTCGAGGAGGATCATCTATCTATGCGGCCAACCCAAAGGCTTGAGCGGGCAGCTCTCAAGCGCCTTCCTATTCGGCCTTGCTCCAGCCAGGGTTTACAAAGCCAACCCGGTTGCCCGAATCGCTGGTGGTCTCTTACACCGCCGTTTCACCGTCACCTGTGCCTAAGCCATTGGTGGTCTGCTCTCTGTTGCACTTTCCCGAGGTTTTCCCCGCTGGGATTTCCCCAGTGGCCTGCCCTGTGGAGTCCGGACTTTCCTCAGAGGTTTTCCCTCTGCGATCCTCTAGCCCTCTCGTATCTTTCTTCGCGAATATCCACAGTGTCGGCAATAGTATAACACATTATCGCTTCCGTATGGACCAAGAGAGCGGCGCTTTCGTACTCGAAGAACACGACCACACCGTGGACAAATCCGTCGAGAGATAAACACTGCTACAAGGAGAACCGTAGCGACTACCACCAGGGAAAGAAAGACGCGGCTCTTGCCCCGCTTTGTAGTCGTCTTTACAGATGTACTCGCCCTGAAGAACCGATTCTCGAGAATGGAAAACAGCTTCACCATTGCCTCTTCAATGCGAGAATGGTAGACCAAGTCTGAGATGCCTGCCTCGATCGCCTGGGCAAGTTGAGGATGGGTAGAATCTGCTGCTTCGCCGGAGAGCACCTTTACCTTCCAATTGTTATTCTCCTTGAGGAAGAGAGCAAAAATAATATCCCCTTCCGAGAGGTTCCACGCCTCAAGGAGAGCGTAAGCATAACGATCCAGATCGGTGAACGGGCTATCCCAGCTAGTTAGGATATACACCCTTACTCCCAGATGCTCCTCCGCCTTCTCGATCAATCCACTAATTCGCTCACGGCCATGGCTATCTAACACACCACCATAATCAGAGAGAGACCCAACTGGTAGAGGCAAAGAATAACAAACATGACCGATAAGAAGGGCCAACAACACACAAATCCCCAGTATTCGGCCTAGCTGATGTACAGTATGCGTGAGCAATTCTGACAGGTGACAATCTCCGTCTCGGTTCGCGCCCGCTCGACAGTAGTGCTGCTTACCTTCAGTTTGCATCCGGGGCATAACCCACCCAAAATCGCTACTACCGGATCATCAAACCGGGAATGCAACCCCTCATAGTGAGAGAGAAGGTGTGCAGGAAATCCATCTGCAATTGCAGCTCGCTCTCTCTCACAGGATTCGAGTTTCTCTTTGGCCTCTAAGATTTGACTGCTAATTCTTGCACTTCGAGAGGCAAGATCTCTCTTCTGCTCATCCAGGCCTTTTTCTACTTCTACTAGTTCTGCTTCAGCTATCTCTATCTTATCCATCAGCTCAATGGCCCCGTCTTCCATCTCGTCAATCCGTTTTCGCTGGTGAGCGATCTTTGCCACCAGTGCCTCCATCTCCTTAAAACTGATGATCCCTTCGTTCAGTCGTTTTTGATAGTTACGAATTTGCATGTCGACATCGTCAACTTCAAGATTCTTCTCGCGGCTGTCATGACTCAGCTGTTTCAGCTGTTGGCAACGTTCCTCCACTGCGGACTGCTCTTTGGCTAGCCTTTGTTCTATTCGTACCTGTTCTTCTTCCAATTGCTGTAGTCGTGACAACAAGTCATATCTTTCTCCATCTTTCGCCTGCAATTCGAGCAACTGACGAATTTCCTCAGACACTCATCCCCCTTAATTTGACTAGATATTTCATCAATCCTTCTGGAACTATATTTGTCTCGATCGCTCAGCGCAAGGTCATCATCCCATCAAAACCCAACAATCGCAGTAAGAGCAGGACTATAACTCAATTCGGCCACGTAACGCACGGCCCAGTGTAACTTCATCGGCAAACTCCAGATCGCGGCCTACAGGGATTCCCTGGGCAATTTGGGAAACCTTTACTCCAAGAGGCTTTACCAACGAAAGAATATGCATCCCAGTTATTTCACCTTCCAGTTTTGGTTCCAGGGCAAGGATAATCTCCCTGGTTCTTTCTTGTCGAATCCGCCTAATCAAGGCATCAATGCTTAAATCGCTGGCAGAGACTTCATCCATCGCTGAGATGAGGCCGCTAAGTACATGATAAAGCCCATGATATTCACCCGTCTGCTCAATTTTCAGTATTTCCCACGGTTGCCCAACAACGCAGATCATGTCCTGTTCACGCTTGGGATTTGAGCATATTTCGCACAGATCGGCAGTCGCAAAGTTATAGCAGCGCTTACACCGGTGTACGTTTTTCTTAATGTCATCGATCACCCGAGCAAGTTGTGTTGCCTCTGATTTTGGACTGTTTAGCAGATAGAAAGCCATTCTTTCGGCGCTCTTTCGCCCAATACCCGGAAGAGCTCTTAACCGCTCAATCAGCTCTTCTAAGGGAGCGATCATGATCCTGGCATCCCAGGAAGATTCAGCCCTTGAGCGAGTGGCCCCAGCAGCTCCTGTGAGCGATCATGCGCATTCTTCTGTGCTTCTTGCACCGCGGCAATGACAAGATCAGCGAGCATATCTACATCATTTGGGTCAACGACTTCCTTTTCAACAGCAAGGTTTAGCAACTCGCCACGACCGTTCACCGTTGCAGTGACCATTCCTCCACCAGAGCTAGCTTCTACCTTCATCTTGGCGATTTCTTCCTGCTTCCTCTCGAGCTCAGCCTGCAGTTTTTTTGCCTGTTTCATCAGGTTGCCCATGTTGCCTATTCCCCGCATCAGTCCTCCTTCACAACCTTTCCACCAAACATTCGACGTACAAATTCCGCCTTTTCCCGCAACTTCTCTCGCGGAGAGGGTTTCCGCATCACTTCTCCATCAAGTTTCACATCCACATAAAACTGATCGCCCAATCGGCGGTGTACCATACCAGATAAATACTGCATATTCCCAGGCTTTTCCAGGCTCTCCTTGTGAAACGTGTGCTCAGGATGAAATGCAATCGTCAACCTCTCACCTTCCAGGTGTGGTGTGGCCTCAGCAAGAAACGCTGCAATAGCAATCCTTTCTCGCTCTATCTCTCCCAACATTTGCTCCCACCAATCAATCGAGGAAGGGCTGGGCTCTTCATGAGAACCGGCTTCTTCCTTCGCTTTGTGCTGCGCAAAAGAATCATCCACTGTGTTTTCCTCATTCTCAAGAGTGTCCTCACTCTCGCTGTAGTCATGTTTAACGACACCTGGCTCCTGCGACAGACCCAGCTCGTTCATCAACTCAAGGATACCGATTTCAATCAAGATCTTGTGATCCAGAGAATGTAACAGCTCTTGCTTTACACGAAGCAATCCATGGCACAACCTTATATCGTACCCATCGCGCCCTCCTTCCCTGGCAATCCGATCACGCAAGACCCCTGTCAAATCGGCTAGAAAGAGCTCTAGATCCTTTCCTTGTTCGGCAAGAGAATCAATAATCGCAAGGACAGCGGCCGGATTCCCCTTCTCGATCGCATGCAAGAACTCTTCCCGTACCTCAGGGTGAGCCATCCCCAACATCTCGATGAGAGCGCCAGCATCGATATCTCCTTGCCTATAGGTCATCGCTTGCTCGAGTAACACAATTGCATCACGCATCCCCCCGTTTGCTTTATGTGCAAGTAGCGCAAGTGCTTCCTTAGAGATTGTGACACTCTCACTACGGGCAATCTCAGAAAGATGGGAAGCAATCCTTTCTGTTGAGATCTTTCGGAAGTTAAGTACTTGACAGCGAGAGATAATCGTGAAAGGGATCTTGTGTGGCTCAGTTGTAGCAAATACAAACATTGCGTGCGCCGGTGGTTCCTCCAGCGTCTTCAGCAAAGCATTAAATGCCTCGTTGGTCAGCATGTGAACCTCGTCAATTATATACACTTTCTTTTCGAGGACAGTTGGGGCAAAGCCCACCTCTTCACGCAGGCGGCGAATGTGATCGATCCCTCGATTTGAAGCACCATCAATTTCCAGAATATCCAGGCAGCGCTTGTGCAGTATTGTCTGACAATTGGCACAGCTGTTACACGGTTCCCCGCCTATCGGCGCAAGACAATTGACCGCACGTGCAAGGATACGTGCCACTGATGTCTTTCCAATTCCTCGCTCCCCAGCGAAGAGATAGGCGTGGCCTACCTCGCCAGCGACCACTGCATTTCGCAATGTACGTATGATCGCTTCTTGCCCCACTACGTCAGAGAAACGTTTTGGGCGCCAGCGCCGATAGAGAGAAAGATAGGTAGATTTTTCGCTCACCCTGAGATCACCATTTCTGGTCGGGGAGACTGGATTTGAACCAGCGACTTCCTGCTCCCAAAGCAGGCGCGCTACCAAGCTGCGCCACTCCCCGACACTTACACAATTATATAGGGGTAATTGCGTTCGATCAATCAGCGAAAACGGTTCCTCGCTGTTTCAAGCGGGTAAGCTGAGGTAAGACTTACTCACAATCTTAGTTATAGGGAAGCCGGGAAGCTATGAACGCCGTGAATAGTAAGTAGTAAATGGTGGTGAGAACAAGAGTTCGTAGGGTTCATAGAGTTCATTGAGTTCGTTGGGTTGAGGAGGAGAAGCAGTTGAGTAGTAAAAAAGTTAAATAGTTGAGTAAGGAATCGTACTGCTTTTCACTACTCAACGATTCGACTATTTGACTGGATTCCCGGGCCCTGCCCTGGACCCCGATCCAGGGTTCGCCGGAATGACGGTGTATAACTATCCCCAAAAACTGGACAGGACAATAAGGTGCATGGTAGCCTGCAAGAAGCAGCAAGGGGGAAAGGCGAAATGCACAACCTGCGAAAGCGATATGATGCGGTATTTAAGGCAAAGGTGGCCCTAGAAGCGACGAAAGGAGAGAAAACCATTGCCCAGTTATCTAGTGAATTTAGAGTTCATTCTAATCAGATCAGACAGTGGAGAAAACAGCTTCTTGAACAACTCCCACAACTGTTTTCAAATCGTCGGAGACAACAAGAGAACGATGAACAACAACTCCAATCAGAACTGTACCAGCAGATTGGCCAGCTTAAGGTTGAGCTTGACTGGCTGAAAAAAAAATCACAGCTACTCCATTAAGGAGAGAAGAATGTTGATCGAGCAAGAAGGTTCTATGATCCCCGTATATCGGCAGTGTGAGCTGCTGGACTTAGCCCGGTCATCCTACTATTACCGCTCTTGTAAGGATGATAGCTACAACGTCATGCTGATGGAGCTGATCGATAAGCAATATACCCGTACACCCTTTTATGGGGTCCCCAAGATGACCGCCTGGCTGAGACGACATGGTCACCAAATCAATCCGAAACGGATTCGTCGGCTGATGCGATTGATGGGTATTGAGGCGATCTATCCGAAACAGCAACTGAGTCAATCTCACAAGGAGCATATGAAGTATCCCTACCTGCTTAGAGGATTGACCATTGATCATCCCAATCAGGTATGGTGTGTGGATATTACATATATCAGGATGCTCCACGGCTTTGTCTATCTGGTGGCCATCATGGACTGGTTCAGTCGTTATGTCCTCTCCTGGAAGCTCTCTACGACATTAGAAACTGCCTTCTGCGCAGAGGCACTACAGGAAGCCCTCGAACATGCATCCCCCGAGATATTTAACTCTGACCAGGGTGTTCAGTTTACGAGTCAGGAATTTACAGGCATTCTTCACAGTAAGGGGATCAAGATCAGCATGGATGGTCACGGTCGGGTCTATGACAATATCTTTGTAGAGCGACTGTGGAGAACAGTGAAATACGAAGAAGTCTATCTCCATGATTACCGGACTGTTTTAGAGGCACGGTTACTCCTATCCAACTATTTTCATTTTTACAATACGGAGAGAATCCATGAATCTCTTGGCTATCTTACTCCTCATGAAGTATATTATGGCGAGGGTCCATTAATGGCCGAGACACAACAGGCTTCCTACTCTATGCACCTTAAACAACCCTGTTTTTTGTCTTGACAATGGGGATAGGCTTAGTGCAGTGGAATTCCGGGAACGTATGCCTTATTTCCTTAGCCACTCACCACTTACCACAAACTTCATGCTGCACTTCCAGGAATATTAAACAATCTCATCCTCACCCCTGATCAAGTCAGGGGCAGGCCCCATAGAAGTATGACTACTAGACTCACTTCACCCCGTGAAATACAGAGCAGGACAAGATTGCACAGGGCAGGCCCCGTGGAATACACAGCAGAACAAGATTGCACAGGGCAGGCGGGGCAGGCTCTAGCCTCTTCCCTTTTTCCTTCCTGCATTCCTGCTTTCCTAATAATCAAAGGGTTTTCTGGTTCAAAGCAATAACTCTGAGGAAGCCAGGAAGCCATGAGAAAAGGAGTCAATCAACCTTATTCTTCCCTCCCCGATGGAGGGAGGGAATTAAAGGGAGGGGGAGAAACCAAGAACAGTCCAGAGTCCGGAGTCGTAGGTCACCAGTGAAAGGAAAGGAAGCAAGAACTGAAAGCTGATAGCTGAAAGCTAACGCAATCTCACCCTCACCCAGCCTCTCCCCTCACTAAGGGAGAGGGAGCTATGGCAAAGGAATCGGTGGTCTAACCCTCCTGCATTCCTAAGAGATCATAGTGTTTGCGATCTCTATCTATGATAGCAACTTGTCCTAATCGCCATGATTCTCTATACTAGAAAAAGGTAGACATGGCATGTTGTGCACTAGAGAATCTCAGTAAATTATTACAGTTGATGGGGTCGATTGGAGATACAACGGGAAAGTTGCGGGAGTGCAGAGAATTACTTGACAGCTCTTGTATGGATGCATGACATCTTTTAAGCAGGCGCTAATCACTGGTGCGACTCAAGGCATTGGGCAAGCAATTGCTGTTCGCCTTGCCCATGACGGGTTTTCTATTGTTCTTAACTATCGTGCCAATGAAACAAAGGCTGAGGAGACCCTCAAAACCATTAGCAAGCTTTCCTCTGATTCGATCCTGGTCAAGGCTGATGTAACAACCGAAGATGGAGTAAATCACGTCATTTCACAAGCCGCTACCCGCGGACCAATCAACCTTCTAGTGAATAACGTCGGCGATTTCTTGTTTAAGCCCGCGCTTGATACAACAATTGAAGAATGGAACCACATTTTGGGGAGTAATCTCACTAGCGCTTTCCTTTGCTGCAAGGCTATCATTCCCCACATGCGAGAACACCAAGGCGGGCAGATCATAAACATTGGAATGATGAACTCGGAGGTGCTGCGCGCCGTACCAAACACTGTTCCTTACACAATTGCTAAAACAGGCCTGCTTATCCTTACCAAGTCACTCGCCAAAACGGCAGCCCCTTGGAAGATCCGAGTAAATGCGGTCAATCCCGGATTTATCACCTCTGGGCAGCATCCTCCAAGAGGTTCCGGAAACACAGTTCCATTAGGAAGAATGGGCAAACCAGAAGAGGTCGCATCCGTGGTGTCCTTCCTTGCATCGGTTGAGGCAGACTACATTACTGGAGCAATAATAAACGTCCATGGTGGAGCTTATCTATAGCGCCGTGACAAGCAAAGTAGGGTTTCGGCATCAATTTGCAGTCTCGTCTCCTCATCGGGGTTATTCACCATTTACTATTCACGATTCTCATGGTTACTTGGCTTCCTCAGAGAATGTCTTTGCTAGGGACTTCTTAGGTCAAACCCTTTAGCTATAAGGAAAGCAGGAATGCAGGAGGGTTAGAATCCAAACTCCATTCTTGCTTTTCTCGTGGCTTCCTGCCTTCCTTATAGTTATGCCTTTGAATCAGGAATGTCTTCTCTCCTTTAGGAACCCAGTTGAAACAGCTATAGAGCCTTATAAGAAGAGCAAACTACGTTTGTTGAAGGACAAGTATGTTGCAATAGATGCCGTAGTACTATCTCTCCGACGGGATTGGTACGTACCAAGGCATGGGCAACATGCAAATGCAGGCACTTAACATGGCGAAGATCACTGATTCCCCCGATCCCTTTTTCCAGCAAACTTTTCGACGCTTCTATGTCAGCAAGATCCGCCCGGTCCTCAACAGACAATAGCTCGTGTCTTTCCCCAATATAGGCCCGGTGAGCGTTGTTCATGCGTCTTTTTAGGTCTCCATCCTTATGCAGCAACCTTTCAATTCGCCCTATCCAACCAGCACTTTCTAGTTGGCTAATCGCGCGGCATAGGAACGGGCATGTAAGCCAGAAGAGCGTGGGAAAAGGTTGTCCCTCCAGTAACGGGTACACACGTATTGCCTGTGGATAACCATACTGACAACGTACTGCAACCTCGATCAATCCACGTATTTGGCGGCCAAGCTGGCGGGTTATGATTCGTTGGTCCTCTAGCGATACAGGTTCCATTGGTCACAGCCATACTTTTCCTCAACAAGCTCATGTGCTCGTTCTCTTTCTTTCGGTGTAAGGTAGCCTTTCCATAGCGGTTGATCAAATCCTTTGCAAAGCTCGCTCGCGAAAACAGAAGCGAATTCGTTCATCGAATGGCCGATTCGAGTAGCCTCGGCAAGCGTTGTCATTGCATGGGGTCGCGAACGCACTCCAACGGGATGGTAATCCTTACGCAAAGCAAGAAGAAGAGCCTGCGTTGGAATCGTGTCTGGCCGAACAAGCAAGGTAGTATGGTAAAGCAAAGAGTTGCCTCGACGCGCTTGAGCAGCGCCGCCGATCTTCTTGCAAGCGATGAACAAAGCATTCTCTTGCACGCTTGTCTGTATTCCAAGCCGAAAGAGAGCTGCAGCAATGGTCTCTCCCAATCGGATAAATGTTTCCTTCACACCCTTCAAGCTACGCCCATCCCCAACATAGAGAGAAACATTGAGATTACCTGGGTAGTGATAGACAGTACCTCCGCCTGAAATGCGACGAAGTACTGGTATCGAAGCGCTCGCAGCTTGCCTCATATCCACCTCGTGAACGGCTGACTGTGACCGCCCGAGAATCACCGCATGCCTGTTTACCCAGATTCTGAGTGCGTCCTCCCCTCCACCGCGCACCTGCTCAAAGATCGCCTCTTCCAAAGCGAGACCGTGAGAAGGAGAACAGGGTTCAACGTCAACTATGAGACGCATTCTCTCTTGAACATGTTAGAGGCATGGTATGAGCTTCGAACAAGTGGCCCAGCCATTACAAAGCGAAATCCGATTCGTCGGGCAACCCGGGCGATCTCATCGAATTCCTCTGGCAAGAGATAACGGGCAACAGGGATGGCCTTCCTAGTAGGTTGTAAATACTGTCCAAAGGTGACAGCGTCAACCCCCGCATTGTGTAGGTCTCGCAGTGCTTGAAGAATCTCAGCCTGAGTTTCACCCATTCCCAAAATGAGTGAACTCTTGATAATACTTGCGGGTGCCAGTCTCCTGAATTGCCCGAGAACGTGTAATGAAAGATCATAACCTGCACGACGGTCACGCAGACGCGGACTAAGGCGACGTACTGTCTCCAAATTGTGACCGATGACATCTGCTCCTGCCGCTGCAACCGCTGTAATCGCTTCTTCATCACCAGAAAAATCGGGGACAAGGGCCTCCACTTTTGACTGTTCACTACCACCTTTTATCCCTGCTATCGCTGTGGCAAACAACCTTGCTCCATCATCTTCGAGATCGTCACGGTCCACTGAGGTAAGAACAACATAGGAAAGCCCTAGCTCATCAACTGCGGCGCGCAGCCGTGCCGGTTCTTCCCAATCAACTACCCCTCCAGGATCACCGGTTGGAATGCCACAAAAGCGACAAGCTCGTGTACACAACTTACCCAACAGCATGAACGTAGCAGTACGTGCACCCCAACACTCCACTGCATTTGGGCAACTTGCCCCTTGACAGACCGTGGTTAGATGATAACGGGCAAGAATATCCCGCAGGATCTTCATCCCTTCTGTTTCCTTCGGAGAAGGAGCCCTTACTTTTAGCCACTGCGGTCTCTCATTCACCAGTCTTCCTTCCAATACTGTTGCGCATCTCCCTCGACAAACCTCCATCCGAACAACTGCTCCATTTCAGATAGGATTCCCGCTCTGACTTTCGTCAGAGGATACTTCTCCTTGGTTAGCTCATTTAGGGAAACAACCTCGATATTCATCCCACACGGATTAATCATGCCAAAATGACATTTGTTTATATCCACGTTCAATGCTAAGCCATGTCGCGTTATCCAGTGTTTAACGTATACACCAATTGAAGCGATCTTACGCGTACCTACCCACACTCCAGGAAAACCAGCACGACGTTCAGCCATAATCCCAACTTTGGCTAAGAACCCGATTACGGACTGTTCGAGGTTCCGTATGTAACGCTTGAGATCACGCCCTTGGCTGCGCAAGTCAATGATTGGATAGACAACAAGCTGGCCCGGCCCGTGATAAGTAATGTTTCCTCCGCGCTCGATCTCATACACAGAGATTCCCTCGTGCTCCAGAACCTCCAGTGGAACTAGGACGTTACTTGCTGAGCCTGAGCGCCCAATAGTAAACACTGGCTCGTGCTCAACCGTAATAACAGTATCAGCAATCTTGCCTTGACAGTGCAGCTCGTGCAACCGAGTCTGCAAATGATAGGTCCTGGCGTACTCTGCACGTCCAAGAGGAAGGTGTACAGCCTCTAGCTTTTTCTCAGCTAATTCTAGCCAAGAGTTCATTGATCTGCGCCTTATCGCCTTTCTTCTTCACAATTAGAGCAAGCTTGCCCGCTTGCGGTGCCTCGACAACAAAGGTTGTCTTCTCTGTCTCTACTTCAACAAGCCCTTCTCCGGCAACGACCGTTTCCCCCTCCTGCCTTAGCCAATCAACTACTGTTACCTCGTTGATCTCCCCTAGATCGGGGAGACGTACCTCTGTCATTTCACCCCTCCTTCGCACTCAATAGTAGCCCATCAATCAAGAGCTTTCACCTTGCTCACAGCAGTACTTCGATCTATAGTAAAAGAAAGGAGGCAAAATGGGGTTTAACTGTGGCTTGATCGGTCTTCCTAATGTGGGTAAATCTACAATTTTCAATGCCCTTTCTGCTGCCGGAGCACGCGTAGAAAGCTACCCATTCTGTACAATAGAAGCCAATATGGGAACAATTCCTGTTCCCGACAGTCGTCTTGACCGACTTGCCGCGCTCTTCTCAGACAAACAGAAGATTCCCACTTACCTTGAGTTTATCGACATCGCCGGTTTGGTGGAAGGGGCTAGCGAGGGCGCTGGAATGGGCAATCAATTCCTTTCTGAAATCCGTACAGTCGATGCAATTCTGCATGTTGTTCGCTGCTTTGTTGATCCAAATATCGCACATATCACAGATAAGATAGACCCGCTCCGAGATATCGACATAGTAAACACAGAGCTGCTGTTGAAAGACTACGAAACTCTGGGCAGGGTAGAAGAACGTTTAGCGCGAGAAGCAAAGGGGAAAGGTCACCATGCAGCTGCTCGACTCAGTGCCTGGCAACACCTGCGAGGTCAAGTAGCAAAAGGTACACCCCTGCGGGACATCCCCATAGCTCCTGAAATTGAGGACAGCTTAGGTGAAATCTCTCCTCTGTCTGTCAAACCGCTCTTATATGTAGCAAACGTGGGAGAGAAAGGAGAGAATGAGTATTCACAGCTTGTAACTCTTATTGCCAAAGAACACAACACGAAGGCGATAACAATCCGTGGTTTGATTGAGGCAGAAATTGCAGAGGCAGCAAGTACTGCTGAAGAAAAAGCAGCCTATCTACAAGAATGGGGCCTCAACAAGACCGGGCTCGAGGAACTGATTAAATCTGGGTATCAACTCCTTGACCTGATCACATTCTTCACCTTTGAAGGGCCTGAGGTGCGTGCATGGACCGTTCCTCAGGGAACTACTGCCCCCAAGGCAGGCGCTAAGATCCATTCGGATTTTGAGAAGCGGTTTATCCTTGCAGAAGTAATGTCTCTCGAACAACTCATCTCCATGGGCTCGGAGAAAGCACTACGAGAAAAAGGACAAGTCCATCGGGCTGGACACGATTATATTGTGCAAGACGGCGACGTCATCCATTTCATCTCCGCATGAATCCATTGGTTCTTCGTAGTGATGACCCCAAACTCTCTCAATCAATAAACGAAATACTAGAATGTAGTGGAGTGCTAATCTTTCCAACTGATACTGTCTTTGGAATTGGTGGAAACCCCTGGGATAAGCAGGTGGTTGCGCGTGTGCAAACGATGAAAGGCCGCTCATCACAGCATCCATTCACCCTTCACCTGCCAACCTTTGAGCTGATTGAGCGATTCGCTTATCTGAACGAGGAAACTCGCAAGATACTCAAAGACTTCTTTCCTGGTCCATTTACCTTCCTCTTGTGGGCGACAGCTCGGGCACCCGCTTCGGCCGTCAAGGGAAGAAAGGTAGGAATACGCATGCCTAATCATCCATTCTTCACCAAAGTCATGACCGTACTTGCCCGACCGTTGTTTGGCACAAGCGTCAACCGCTCCGGGGAACCACCGCTTAACAACATCGACCAAATAATAGAACAGTTTGGCAATAAAGTTGAGCTGATTGTATGTGAATCAACGACAAGTGGGCGTCCCTCAGCAATTATTGACTTAACTTTTAGCGCACCACGAGCACTGCGAGGGGCGTTGCCACAACAATTATCACACCTGACTCGCTAGCCCACCTGTGATCTCCCCGCCGTCGATCGGAAAATAGTGCCCGGTAATAAAGGCTGCATCGCTGGAGGCAAGGAACGCAAACAGTGCCGCAACCTCTTCTGGGCGCCCTACTCGCTTCAGTGGCACCTTATTCTCAAAGGTGTGCAGCATTTCGGGAGTATATTCCGCCTTTTGCATTGGTGTAAGGATGAAGCCAGGACAGACAGCATTGACTCGCACCTTTGGGGCCAACTCAAGTGCCATCGAACGTGTTAGCTCGATGACACCTGCCTTCGAAGCATTGTAGTCGGCGTAGAAAGGATAGCCAGCTATCCCATTGGTCGAACCCATGTTCAGAATCACGCCACCACCACCAGCCAGCATCTGTCGAGCGGCTTGTTGAGCGACGAAAAATACCCCATTGAGGTTGACAGCCATTACCCTGCACCACTGCTGGGGCGTTATGTCCGTTACGGGCTGACGAAAACTGATCCCAGCGTTATTGATCAGTACATCCAACCCTCCCAGTAGTCGGTCCAATTCGCTGAACGCATGTGCCACATCGTCCACATCCGATACATCGGCATTGATGGTAGCAAAGAGCGACGGTAATTCCTCTTTAATATCGCCTAGCGCCTTATCGTTGCAGTCTAGTGCAACAACACAAGCACCTTCATTTAGAAACCGCTCCGCTGTGGCCGCACCAATGCCACTTGCTCCACCAGTGATGAGAACTCGTTTATCCTTTAACCCGCGCATAATCCTCTCCTATTCCGATCCTGCCAATCCGCCCCCATCAATGACCAGTGAAGTACCAGTGACAAAGGACGACGCGTCACTCACCAGGTACAAGACCCCTTGCGCGACCTCTTCGGGTCTGCCCACTCTCTGCAATGGACGCTTTGCGGATTCCATCATGACTTGTTCCTGGGGGATGCCCAGCTGCTTGGCTTCATTGCGTAGCATGGGGGTGTCTGTGTCGCCAGGACATATGCAGTTGACGCGAATGTTTTGTGCGCCATGATCAAGGGCCATTGCTTTGGTCAGCAGCACTACGGCTCCCTTAGAAGCACAATAAGAGACGGCATCCTTTCCACCAACCAACCCCCATCCAGACGCCGTATTGACAATTGTGCCACCACCACTCCTAGCCATGACTGGAATCGCGTATTTCGCAAGGAGAAAGACCGACTTGACATTGACTGCCATTACCCGATCCCATTCCTCTTCGGTTGTCTCCAGCACGGATGCTCGCCTGGTGATTCCAGCACCATTGAACAAAATGTCTAGTTTTCCCCATTGTCTAACGGTTGTTCCCACGGCACCTTGACAGTCCCGAGCAGAACTAACGTCGCAACGAATAAAGAGAGCATCTCCTCCTCTGTTAATGATACCTTGAGTTACTGCCTGTCCTTGTTCCTCGTCTACGTCCGCTATTGCTACCGCCGCTCCTTCCTGTGCAAACAGACACGCTGTCGCTCTTCCAATACCCGAGGCACCACCTGTTAGCAGAGCAACTTTGCCGACTAAGATTCCACAAGGTTCTTGCTTAACATGATCTGCCATTAATCAAGGATCACCTTCCAAATATTGAGGGCTGTCGCCATTATAGTCAACGTATTAGAGTGAGCAATTCTTTACCCCATAGTTACAGGAACTGAGTCACGATTGCAGTAAGTGCCAAGAGTAAAGTGGGCTTCGCCTACGCGGAGTCAGTCGCTTGCGCGTCCCCATCTTCTCTGTTATCTGCCACCCCTTGGTCAGCTCACTAGCCAATCCAGCCCTCATCACACTACATATTCAGTGCTCAAGGTCCGGAAAGCGACATACATAGGAACGGAATACCCTATGCACAGCCTAGTTGCGAAATGAGTTAAGCGACACTTGACACTAAGCAAGGCCTAAATCTATAATGGAAGTACTGAAAACAAGATTATTAAGTGATGTAACACAAAGGTAAGTGTGCCAGCCAGGGAATTCTAACACAATTACTATCCGGATTCAGATGTGGCAGAGCTCAACAGGAAGAAGAATCTTCGTGAGGAAAGGAGTATTCGTGTGCCTCGCCCTGGAAGGGTGAGGTTCTTTACTTGTCGCATTATGCTACGAGAGGGGCTTTCCCGGAGAGGCTGCAGATGCGATATCTACGAGTCTGGTTGCGTGAAAGGATCTGCAGTGGATTTCGAATAAGACAATCTTCAAGCGAGGTGATCATGAAAAAATCTGTCAAACTCAAGGAGAAAACGATCGTTTACCCGTACATCCCGAATTCTGTACCATCGGTGAAGAACCAGATGCTTAAAGAGG
>Ga0307427_1000230_pt1 | contig 39815 bp, 30 predicted proteins | sample SalMarWE160190MG_FD_202162 | JGI IMG/M metagenome (GOLD analysis project Ga0307427, IMG submission 202162) | Salt marsh sediment microbial communities from the Plum Island Ecosystem LTER, Massachusetts, United States - WE1603-190 | ecosystem: Environmental > Aquatic > Marine > Intertidal zone >...
GTTTGGCGGCTTGAACTTCTGCCATTCTACCGGAGTGATTTCTTTTCTATAAGTCTTTGGCTTCCACCGGCATAGCCGGTGGTTTTTTGTTTCGGGCGTTCCGCCCTCAACCTCCTAAAGGGTTAATAAAAAATAAAACAAACCAAACGATATTCAATTTAAGACATAAAAGGAGAGACTTAGATGCGTAAAAAAATCTATATATTGGTTAGTCTGATGATGTTAGCAGCATTATTGATGACTGCATGCGGACCAAAGACTGAAGAACCAATAGAAGAAGTAGAAGAAACGGGAATTGACTGCATGGGCGCCGAAGAAGGCGATGAAATCACCATGTTGTATCAATGGTCTGGTGCCGAAGAAGAGAACCTCAATCAGATCCTACAGCCTTTTGTAGAGGCTTGCGGCGTGACGATCAGTGCCGAGTCCACCAGAGACCAGGCACTATTGGACACCCGTGTCCAAGCTGGGACACCACCAGACATTGCGTTCTGGAATGTCACACAGCTACAACAATACAAGGATCAACTGTTCACGATGCCAGAACTTGGCGTTGTGGAGGAGAACTATCCTGATTTCTGGACAACCCTTGGCAGCGTTGATGGCGAATGGCTCGGGTTGCCTGTGAAGGCTGACCCCAAGTCACTGGTTTGGTACAGCCCTGCCAACTTCGATGAAGCGGGTTACGCTGTTCCTGAAACCTGGGATGCTCTGGAGAGTCTGGTGGAGCAGATGGTTGCCGATGGCCAGGTTCCCTGGTCGTTGGGCTTTGAATCTGCCGATGCCACTGGTTGGACGGGCACAGACTTCATTCAAGACATCTTGCTTGTAACCCAAGGCCCTGACTTTGTGCGCGGCATCATTGACGGCTCTGTGCCTTACAATGATCCTGCAGTAGCAGAAGCCTGGGAGATTTACGGCAAGTGGGCGACGAGTGAAGAGTACACCGTCGGCGGCGCTGATGGCACCGTTTCAACAGGTTTCAATGACGCCATCCTGTTGGTCTTCTCTGATCCAGCAGAGGCCATGATGGTCAAACAATCCGGTTTTGCCGGAGGCACGATCCGAGAAACCTATCCCGATCTTGAATACGGCACTGGCTATGCCTTCTTTGGCGTACCTGGTGTGCAAGGCTTACAGGGCGGCTCTGACTGGATGATGGCCTTCAGCGATAAACCCGCTGTTAAAGCGTTGATTGCTTACCTGTCAGGAGAAGTTGGTGGTCAGAAATGGGCAGAAGTTGGATTTGACCTGACCCCGAACGAGGCTGGTCGTGGCATGTACTTGAACGACGAGCTGCAAGACAAAGGCGAGATCCTGTATGGCGCTGAGGACTATGTGCCAGATATTGGCGACTCGATCCCTGGCGGCTTCGGCAGCGCCGAATTCACTGGCGTGACCGATTACGTCAACGGCAGCCGAGAGCTCACGGATATTTTGGATACGCTGGCAGGTATTCAAGCAGAAGCCCTGGGCGAGTAACAAAGTTTCAATTACAATTAGAGGTGCTGATCACTCAGCACCTCTACTCATTAAGGAGGAATTATGGCTAAACCTAAAGCGTCTGCCGTAATGAAGCAAGGAAAACTCACACCTTGGCTGTATTTGTTACCAGCGTTAATCGTGATGACGTTTTTCATTGTTTATCCGATGATCAACACCATCGCGCTAAGCTTCCAAAATAAAGATGGTACTGCCTCCGCCGCAACCACATGCAAAGAAGGAGAGCCTTGTTGGGGAATATTTGAGAATTATCGTTATGCCCTCACAGAGGAATTAGACACAACAAGTTTCACAAGCTTTTGGAATACCTTTTGGCAATCATCCTATGGAAATACAATTCAGTGGATCCTGATCATGGTCTCCGGCACAGTAATCTTGGGACTTCTAATTGCCCTTCTTGTTGATCGAGTGTCTTATGAGCCTCTGGCAAAATCTTTAATATTTATGCCCATGGCGATTTCATTTGTGGGCGCAGGCGTTATCTGGAAGTTTATGTATAACTTTAACGCTGGGCGGACACAAATCGGGCTGCTTAATGCAATCATTTCTGGTTTAGGTGGAGATCCGGTAGCCTTTATATCCAATACAGATATCAACACATTCATGTTAATTGTTGTGGGTATCTGGATGTGGACGGGGTTCTGTATGACGATCCTTTCCTCAGCGCTTAAGAGCGTTCCAGAAGAATTATTGGAAGCGGCCAGGATTGACGGTGCGAATGAATTTCAGATATTTTTCCGTATCATGTTACCCATAATCATGCCCACGGTTGTGGTGGTCATTACGACAATGGTCATCAACGTACTGAAATTATTTGATATTGTCTATGTAATGACGGGCGGCAACTTCGAAACCGAGGTGATTGCCACACGCATGTATACCGAGATGTATAAGAACTATCAAACTGGGAGGGGCACAGCTATAGCCGTTATTTTGATAATTGCCATTTTCCCCTTCATCATCATGAACATTCGCCGCTTCATGGCACAGGAGGCACAGAGATGAATTGGAATAAGATAAATAGAGTTCTCAACAAAATACCGCTTCACCTCATCACAATCCTTCTTTTGATCATTTGGATTTTGCCAACACTTGGCGTGTTAATTACTTCTTTCAGGCCAATTGAGCTAATTAATACAAGCGGTTGGTGGACATTCCTTTCCCCAAAACATTCTGAAACAGAAAGATTCACAATAGACAATTACGTTGATGCAATTGTTGGATATCGTGGTAGCGACTCCTATCTTGAGGCCTGCGCATCTGAAAGCCCTCCGATTGGATTCAACTGCAATATTTCCGATCTAATAAATCCCCGAGGCATGGGCCGTTCATTTATTAACAGCCTCATCGTCACCATACCAGCAACAATACTCCCAATCCTGTTCGCTGCTTTTGCAGGTTATGCCTTTGCCTGGCTGGATTTCAAAGGACGGTATATATTATTCGCGATTCTTGTTGGATTGCAGGTTGTCCCACTGCAAATGACATTTGTTCCCATATTGCGAATTTACGCCAATGTGGGTGCCAACGGCACCTTCTGGGGGATTTGGCTATTTCACACGGGATTTGGCATGCCTTATGCTATTTATCTAATGCGTAATTTCTTAGGAACACTGCCCAAAGATTTATTTGAATCCGCATATCTAGATGGCGCTTCACACTGGAGCGCGTTCTGGCGGTTAGCCATTCCCTTAGCAACGCCAGCCATCGCTTCACTGGCCATATTCCAATTCCTGTGGGTGTGGAATGACCTCTTGGTAGCGTTAGTTTTCTTAGGTGGAACCAAGCCAATTCTGACCTACCAGATCAGCAATATGGTCACATCATTGGGCGCTGGTTGGCACATATTAACAGCAGCAGCTTTTATCTCGATGCTTCTGCCAATGATCATCTTCTTTGCTTTGCAGCGCTTCTTCGTGCGGGGTATGCTGGCTGGGGCTGTAAAGGGATAACCCGCATTAATATCAATAGCTTTATGAAATTCAAACTATTAAGGGCCGTCAGTCATTGTTACCTGACGGCCCATTAATTTGTTATCCATCTGTTACTTTTTATCTCAGTAAACAAATTTCTTTTTTACATCCCATTGATTATTATCATTAAAAATTTGATAATATTTTTCATTATTTCATCCTAATTTCTATTAATTGGAATGAATATTGCAATATTTCGTTAAGCAATTACTGGTATTTGATTATTAGTGCCGCTTATTGGTTGATTTTATTGGTATGCGCGTGTACGTTGGGGTGGTGGAAGCCTCTTTGAAATATAAGGGGCTTCCCACTCTGCTTTAATACTTCCGTAATTTTGATTATTTACTATTTTAAGTTGCCCTTCTAAGGTTTATCACAGTGCGGGTTTCTGATTTGTTGTTATAATACTTCACACTGTATTCATTGATTCAGATCAATTAGGTTTTTTTGTGCCTAGAAAAACGAAATTATCACAATTATAGAGGATAAACTATGACGATAACAATTGTAACTGATACGAATTCGAGTCTGCCATCTGATATTTCATCAAAATACAAAATCATCCAGGTACCTATTAAAATCCAGTTTGGTGAAAAGAGTTATACCACCGGTGAGGATATTGATGATCGGAAGCTGTTTGAACTCATTGATAAACAACACACCTTGCCAACCACAGCAGCGCCATCACCAAATGCCTTTAAGGACGCCTTTCAGACAGCACTTGATCAGGGAGCTGATCAAATTATTTGTATTTGTTGTTCAAGTGAGGTCAGTGCAACATATAATGCTGCTCTGATGGCGGCTGAGATGTTCTCAAATGATAATATCAGTGTTATTGATTCACAGCAGTTATGCCTTGCAGAAGGATTTCAGGTTCTTGATGCAGCTAAAGCCGCAATTAAGGGTTTGGATAAGGATGAGATCCTTGATCTTATTCAGGATTTGCAAGGACGAATACATGTGTATGGCGCTTTGCCCACCTTGAAATATCTCGCAATGGGGGGGAGAGTTGGAAAGTTAGCCGCCGGCTTTGCGGACACATTTAACATCAAACCTATTCTAACCTCTCAAGATGGTAAACTTGAACTGTTAGAGAAAGTACGCACCTGGCGTAAAGCCAGAGAGCGGCTGATTGAACTTGCTGAAGGTTGCACGGATGGAAAAAATATCATCGAAGTTGGATTGATCCACGTGAATAACCAGGAGGGAGTGGCTGCGCTGCATGAAATGCTCGCTGAGAAGCTCTCTCTTCCAGAAACAGCTCTAACTGCAGAGTTTACCCCGGGTTTATCTGTACACACCGGTTCAGGGGTGATTGGATTTGTATTAATTACTGATTAATTGAATTTTATGACATAATCTATAAATGTTTAATGAAACAGCGGCGTCGTTTATGCTGCCGCTTTTCAATAAATTTCCATTGTGACTGTACATCCAGGTTATTATCCAGTTCCGGATTGGTCTCGACTTTCTCGAGGCCACGCTCGATAAAGACCTGATGAATTTGATTCATCAGAACCATATTGACTCCCAAGCCCTGATACTTCTTCTTAACAGCGATCAGATATAAATCCGCACGGTTATTCTTCTTCAATGCCCTCAATAAATATGCCCAGCCCAGGGGGAACAATCGGCCTTGATTCTTTTGGAGAGCTTTGGATAGGGAGGGTATAACAACACCAAAGGCAACCATTTGATCGTCTTCATCCAATATAAAAGGGACGAAATCGGGGTGAACAAAATCAAAATATGCCTTCGTATAGTGTTTTATTTCCTGCTCGGAAAGGGGAGTGGAGCCATATAAATGACGATATTCCTGATTGATGAGGTTAAACAACTGGGGGGCGTAGGCCAACATATCCCGTTTGTTTTTGATATCCTGCATATGAAGATGGTTTCTTTCCAGAACAATATCCGCTGCTTTGACAATTTGCGGGTTTAATTGTTCAGGGACCGTTAATTCATATTCAACCCAATCAATATCCTTTTTATACCCCAGGCGTTCAAGGTGCTTTGCATAATAGGGGTAGTTATAATGAGTCGCCATGGTGGCAATCTCGTCAAAGCCGTCAATCAGCAGACCCTCACGGTCCAGGTCGGTGAACCCAAGAGGGCCGTGCACAGCGTTGAGTTGGTTTTCTCTCGCCCAATCTTCAACAGCTTTCAGTAAAGCATCTGATACTCCAGGATCATCCACAAAATCCAACCAACCGAAGCGTAAATAGGGCTGTTGCCATTTATCTATAAATTTCTGATTGATTATCGCCGCAACTCGGCCTAAAACGTTTTTACCTTCGATGGCAAGCCAATAACGCGCCTGACAATACTCGAAGGCTGGATTTTTATCCCAACGAAGGGTGTTCATCTCATCAATATAAAGAGAGGGGACATAATATGGATTGTTTTTATAGAGATGAAGTGGAAAACGAATAAACTTTCGCAATCCCCAACTATTGTTAACTTCTTGGATTATAACAGACATAAAATACCCTAATCCTTGAAATATTATGAATAATTACAAAGTAATTAACCAAATTTTACCATCATCGTTGCGGCCCTTTACCTATATCGATAATAGATATCAATACTTTTCGTATAGTATTATCATATAGGAAATGAGATAATTGTAATATATTAGCGATATTTCATTATAATATATATCGCTATGCCCGCAGAACGAAATTCTAGCATCATTTTGGATAGGCATTCTGAGTGTGATTATTCTGTATTTTATGAATAATTTTGAATTTCCCTATTGATACATGTAGTCGGCTGTGATCCTTTTTATTTTAAGATTGACATAATTTATGGTTCATCTAGGGGGATATACACCAAACAAATTCAAATATCAATGATGTCATACACCTTGAAACGCTTCAACAAGACAACGATCTCTCAATTCTTATTTAAAAACCATTCTAACTACACCAGCAACGATATAACAGGAACAATTAAGGATGATTGGGGGATATTATAAAGACTGCTCAGATTCACCGGTCTACAAAGTAACTATCAAAGCGGCAACACTAACACAAGATTATCCTTTTAAGGTGATATAAAGGCTAAATAATTCATAGTTATTGAAAATTATTATTCTCATAAACTATAAATGGCCATTTTCTATCCTTTTTTATGCATTCTCGATCATAATTAATCCATATTCGAAAAACAAGTTTTTCTATAATGCCTCTCAGCTCTTGCATATAAGGACGGTTTATATGGCGTTATCTGATATAACTAGGTTCTTCACGCTATTACTGAACTCTCTTTGACTACACCCTATTTATAGAATGATATTATTAGCCGTTTTGATTCACCTCAGAAAATAATTAATGAAACCATTATTTTATGATGAACCAAGAAAGTGCAACGCAAGAAAAAGGTATCAGTAATAAAAAGATATCAACAATTACTATTTTTCTTCAATTGGTAAAACTATGCGAAATTCTAATAATTAAAGCTGTTAAATATTATAATATTAGAATAATTTCTATATGATATCTATTAATAGCTAATTGAAGGGTTAACTTTGGGATGATTTCTCTCATATATAGGTCACCGGATATGAACACCCCCATTATGATCCCCTTTTAGCGGCACGTAAAACTTAATTTCTTATCATATTCGTACTGACCCTCACCCACCTGCAAAGATTTGATGGCAAAATTTCACTTATCTTCTATTTCTCGTTTTGAAGGAATGAAAACACCTAATTTTAAGATTTTTATCATCTCCTAAAGAAATTATCGTAATGTTATAGAACTTGTTCCATTGCTATCTGAGTAATGCTATAATATATAAATGGTTTCCATTTATTGTGTATCAGATAGCACTATAAAGTTATATTTTTAAGTTCCGTTTTATTGTATTACAATACTATAGTTAATATTCTGAAGTAAATAATATTTTTTGATAGAATCCCCTTTGGGGAGCTTATTTTATTTATTTGATTTATTAAGAGTGTGAAAATGACGAGAAAAACATATTTATCCCTATTAAATTCTGCTAAAAAAGCCCTTCGTGAGGGAGATCGTAAGAAGTGTAAAGAGATTAGTAAAGAACTCATCAAAAACTACCCTGATGAGATTGAGGGATGGCTTATTTTGGGCGGCATATCCTCTCCACAAGATAGCCTAACCTATTTTAAATCTGCTGAGAAAGTTTCACCTAACGACCCTCGTGTGAAAAAAGCTCTTGCTTGGGCTCACAAACGGTTGTCTAATACTCCGTCATCGGCACCTAAGAACAGGTATTTTGATGAAGTTGACCACAGCTCTTCTTTAACGAAACCCAAAAAACAGCAACAGTCAGCCTGGTTTAATAAATTTCAACGAAATGGTGTATTGCGTGGATTCTTCTATCTAATAAAGAAAGCAGTGGCTGTTTTCTTAACAATATTCTTGGGCGTTTTCATTACCATTATGATCATGAATCGCCCAACCAGGCTGGGCTTTGCCACCGCCCCTGCTCAATTAGATGATACAGTTGAACAACAAATCCAACGCATTATCGATAATACGTTACGGAATAACCCTGATATTATGGGGCTTCCCCGTGAGGAACGGATTCAATATACAGAGGATCTTCGAGAAGAATTATATCAGGAAAGCGGTCTCAGCTTACCAAAGTTACAACGGCAGCTATTATGGACAATGAATGCAATGAAGTTCAGTTGGGGACGTATAAGTATTGGAAATAGGATATACACACCAAGATCTGGATATATGTTTGATTCGTTCGGTCTCAACCAGCAAATGATGTTGCAGTACCTTCCTAATACTTTGCTGTTATTTGGCAGTGCCTTCCTTATTGTATTTATTATAGGATTACCTTTAGCATTATCCATATCAAGGAACCGCGGGAAATGGTTTGATCGCTTAATTTCTTTTTTCGCGCCATTGTCATCTATTCCAAGTTGGGTGATTGGAATTATTCTTATTGTCATTTTCACATACGAACTAAATGTTCTACCCTCCAGCGGCATGTATGATTCTATACCAGCAGAAAATACATGGAAAAGTATTTTAATGATTCTGCGACACATGATTTTACCGGTGTCATCCATTGCAATTAGTATCTTCTTTCAATTAGTTTATTCGTGGCGAGCATATTTTTTGACATTCTCTTCTGAGGATTATGTCGACTATGGAAAAGCAATCGGTCTCTCAGACCGCAAACTTCAAAGAAATTACATCCTCAAACCCTCGATATCCTACGTGATCACCAGCTTTTCTTTGATGTTCGTCAGCTTCTGGCAAATGACAATGGCTTTAGAGGTTGTATTTGATTGGCCTGGATTAGGCTGGCTGTATATTACGATAGGCCTACCAAATTTTTGGGGAGAGAGCGCCTACCCAGGCGATCTGTTGATTTCAATTACGCTTGTTGTCATGTTTGCATATTTAATGGGAGCAATAGTTTTACTATTAGACTTTATCTATGTCATCGTTGATCCCCGCATCAGGCTGGGAAATAATGATGTAAACCTAAGGCTAAAAAAGAAAAGAAGCGGAATAATAAAAACCGTGAAAGGTATCTTTAGCAATAATAAAAAAAATTTTTCAAGGCGAAAGGCAAAGGACAAAACACTATCGAAGGATTCATGGAATTCCAAGGATAATATTAAAGCAACGTATTCCAAACCTAGCTTGTGGAAAAAATTAGTTAAAACCTTAAGGGAGATAAGTCATTACCCTTCAGCCGTAATCGGATTGTTCTTCATTTTAGTATTACTTCTCGGTTCAGTATATGCGGTCATTTTCCTTCCCTATGAGGAAATTGGAGATCAATGGCAGCACTCACATTTCACTGGTACTCCAAGAGTGCCTAAACTGGCAAAACCAGATTGGATCAATGCATTCCAAGAGAAAGAATACCTGTCCCGAATCATTCTTGACAGCAAAAAAGGTGAAGCGGAGCGTGAAGTCGTCCCCTTAACTGAAAAGACAGACCAGATTATTTTAACGTTCACATTTCATTATGATTATGCAGAATTCCCCGAAGAGATTTTTCTCTATCTTCAAAGTACTTTTGAGACAAAACGCTCGTTTGCTTCTGTTTACTGGATAACACCAGATGGCCGGGAAATAGTGCTTGAAAATACAGGTATTGGCAGTGAAGAAAAATATCCAGTAATTGAAAAAATCCCTGTCCAAACCTTATTAGATGAAAATCCCAAATGGCGCTCATGGTATGATAGTACCAATTCATCAACCAAAAAAGCACATCACCTCTTGTTTGCAAAACCAGATTCCGATAAGGAAGAAATTTTGCCAGGACAATACCAATTAGTAGTTGATGGTCTCACGTTTGAGCCTGAGGGAGATATTAATGGGGAACTCGTTCTGTTGGGTCAGGTTTATGGCGCTGTTGGCACAGACTTTTATCGACGTGATCTACTAGTACCTTTGCTTTGGGGCATGCCATTTGCTCTGATCATTGGCCTTTTAGGAGCGACATCGACAACGCTTGTCTCTATGATTCTTGCTGCGACCGGCGTTTGGTTTGGCGGCTGGGTTGATAATCTCGTGCAACGTTTGATTGATGTTAATCTGGTGATACCAGTTCTAGCGATTTCTGTGATGGCATATGCCTTTTTAGGTATTAATCTATGGACAATATTAATTATATATGTCTTTCTTAATGCATTCGGCATCCCGACGAAAAATTTTCGAGCGGCATTCCTGCAGATTAAAGAAGCCCCCTATATTGAAGCTGCTAAATCTTATGGTGCAAGAAATATCCGCATTATTATGAGATATATGGTACCTCGATTGATTCCAGTTCTCATCCCACAACTGGTGATATTAATTCCTTCTTTTGTTTTTCTAGAGGCAACTTTGGGCTTCTTCAATATCAAGATGCCCTACCCAACATGGGGTACGGTAATATATCTGTCAACCATGAGATCGGGTCTTTTTTACTCCCGCTATTGGATGCTTCAGCCTATCACCCTCTTATTGCTAACGGGCTTTGGGTTCTCATTATTTGGCTTTGCCTTAGAGCGCATTCTAAATCCAAAATTAAAGAGTGAATAATCTCTCTAATGAATGTACATCTTCTTGTGAATAAAATAAAAATACAAAAAATTATTATACGAACTTAGTGAACATACTAAAATAGCTTCGAGGAATTTCAATCCTTCAGCAATTCAATAACCTTCCGCTCTGCTTGTTGAATGCGTTTGTTCCTTTTGAAGCCTAGCCACCTGACATTGCCATAACCCAGCACATCAGCACCTTTGGCTGTGCATAGTTCACGCATTTGTTGAATGGTTTGATCAGCTCCCCACCCCTGCCAGAATAAGTGAGTCAATAGGAACACAACTTCTTTTCCAATCAACCCTTCGCTCTCTTCAAGAAACGTGCGCACAGCACCAGCCATTCGCGCACCATGTACAGGCGTCCCTACAATTATACAATCAAATCCTTGAATATCCGGCAGCTTTTTAAGTGGAAGCCTATCAGCACTGGCGTCCCACGGAGAAGCAAGTTCCAAGGAAATAATATCTATTTTATGATCATCATCATTCAGTTTTTCTGCAATGTCATCAATCACTTGTTTTGTATGACCAGTTCTTGAATAATATACCAAACCGACTTTCATCATAACCTCCTATAATCTAATATAATGTTTTTATATTTGATACAGATTTGATCGCTGGCGTTTGCCTATTAATTCAATCGCTTCCATTTTTCGCAGGCAATAGGCCATTTTCTGAGCCAACCAACGTGGGATTTCTAAGTGTTCGGCTAAATCTGCCGTTGTAAACTGCTGAGGTAGTTCAGGACATAAAAATAAACGCATATCTTCTGGATTCTGGTATGTTTTTTGTTCCAGTATTGATATCAGCCTTCTCTCAACCGTCTCCCAGCCATTCTTATACCAACGGCGTTTTCCCACATAACGACGGACTTCCTCTTCCTGGATCATCGCAAGCTCGAGAGTAAAATTCTCATCCATCAACAAATGTGGGAAACTCACTAATTCGATGAAAATAGCCAAAGGGCGTCCTCTTTTTGGCGATTTGCGGCGTTTTTTGTTCTCACCCTCATTTTTTGGCAGCTTTATGAGCCATTTCTCCACTGGAATCGGGTAAACCAATTTGACGGGATGATCCTGAACCAATTTCAAAAGCTTGTCTTTGATAGATGAAAAATTGCTGGTTTGAATTTCTATCAAACCGTCATCCCCCACGATATCCACAACATACCCATCCACCAACACCTCTGTATGATCATCAGATTCGGCGTAAAGTGTTTTTAAGGCTTTATGCAGGGGCTGTTCATTGAGTTCACCAATATGATTCATCCCCCCAATTATATCGGTTTATTGAATATTTTTTCTTCCAGCCCCTCAACATCATCCATGATCTTCACGATTTTCAATATTAGCATATTCAATTGGATCAACCACACGCGGTTTAGAAAACTTCCGGTCCAGGATATTAGGCGGATAATAGAATGTACGATGGAGTTTAGCGTCTATCTTTCCGCTATAGTGAAAACCCTGATAAGTGCCCCAATACTGCATTAATCGAAAACGGATCACCGACCAGAAATACCTCAGAATGACACCTTCTCGCCGGGCTTGCATCAGGTCCAAGAAACAGGTCTTTATCCACATATATATAAAGTGCCAAAAAGTAAAGCGGCTCTCTGGCAGTATCTGATTCATGGCGATTGCCTCACGCTTGTAGCGCTTATAGATCTGACGCATAGTTTCATCGTGTTGATGCATTACTTCGGCTTCAGCAACATAATCAATAGTATAGCCCTCATCTAACGCCCAACTGCTCCAAGCCAGGTCTTCCAATCCTGTGAGTAATTCATCATATTGATGTTCTTTCCATAGTTTTCGACGGATGGCAGCATTGGCATTGTGGGAATAAGGATGACCTTGTTCTGAGATGGAATTCTCGGGAAAATATTTTCGGAAAAATTGATGTTCAGAATAATAATTAGTCTCACCACCGATCTGCCGGCCATACACCAAGGCGACATTTTCGTTTTGAAATGGTTTGCTGAGCTTTTCCAACCAGTCCGGATATACAGGATAGCAATGAGCGCTGGTAATGACCACAATCTCCCCTGAGGTGGCCGCAATCCCTCTATTAAGAGAACGCCCAAAAGTAAATTCCTCCGGTGTGATATGAACAACTTTCACAGGATATTGGGATGCGATTTCCAGCGTTTTATCCGTGGAGCCAGAATCAACTAGAATGATTTCAACATCCTTGAGTGTCTGTTGTGTGATGCCGTAAAGCAGCCGCCCAATGTGTTTTTCTTCATTGAACGCACGAATAACAATAGATAAAGTCATGTTGGTGATCATTATAATGCACAACTAATAAGAAGAACTTGATGACTCCCTAATTCTCTCGCCCAGTCTGGAATACCGTTTGGCAACCTGATTATTATTAATGGCGATATGAAGTGCTTTTCTACTTCCTACCAAAACACATAGCTTTTCCGCTCTTGTGATGCCTGTGTAAATCAAGTTTCGCTGCAGCATAACGTAGTGCTGCGTCAGAACCGGCATGACCACAGCAGGAAACTCTGACCCCTGGGATTTATGAACCGAAACTGCGTACGCTAAAACAAGCTCATCTGCTTCCGAAAAATCATAAGATGCGTTGTTAACACCGTCAATAAGTATGCTCAGTTCCTGTTCTATGGGATTAATGGCCGTAATCAATCCGATATCGCCGTTATATACATCTTTATCATAATTGTTGCGGATCTGCATGACTTTGTCCCCCTGTCTGTAAATCCTCCCAAACAATTTCTGCTCGTTCTTATTATGTTGTGGAGGATTGAGTCTTTCCTGCAGCAATTCATTCAGCGCATCCACGCCGGCAGCTCCACGATACATAGGTGATAGAACCTGAATGCCTTTAATAGGATCCAAGCTAAAACGTTCGGGAATTCTCTTGCAGACCAAATCTACAACCCACTCTGCAGTCTTTTCAGCGTCCTCTGCAGGAAAAAGAAAGAAATCCCCTGATGAGGTACTAGAAAATACAGGCATCTGTCCCCTGTTGATGCGATGCGCATTTTGGACGATTTGCGAATTCTCTGCCTGCCGGTAAATGGTTGATAACCGTGACACAGGCACCTCACCGCTGGCGATGACATCTCTGAGGACATCCCCTGCTCCAACAGAAGGTAATTGATCCACATCCCCGACGAAAAGCACCTGTGTCCCTGGCTTTAGGGCTCTGAGGAGATGATATGCCAGTAACAAGTCTAACATTGAAGCCTCATCAACTATCAGAAAGTCAATATTCAAGGGATTCTTCTCGTGATATTGAAAACCTGTTGCCGGGGAATAACCCAATAGGCGATGGATTGTACTTGCGTGTCGCTCAGTCGCTTCTGAGAGGCGTTTTGCCGCCCTCCCTGTCGGAGAGGCCAATGCGTATTTTGACTGCTGAGTTTCCAGAACATTAATCAAAGTTTTCAGGCAGGTTGTCTTACCTGTGCCCGGCCCGCCTGTGAGAACACTTACAGGATGATGAATGGCCATTTCCAAAGCTTGAATTTGTTCAGATGAAAGATCCTCTGACTCGAGGAAAAGGGATCCCTGTTTAGGCTTAACAGAATGATTTACGAGCGCGCCAATGCGAGCTGCGACGCCAATTTCACCATGGTAGAAAGGTGTTAGGTAAATCAGTGATTCCCCATAATTTGCCTCAGGCTCAGAAACGCCAAGGTGTCTGTCCTGCTTTATACGGTCTGACACACTCTCTTCTCGAATGCGATCTACTGAGGAAAGTCGCGAAAGAGCTGGCTTGATCATATCCTTATTCACCTCAAGCAATTCCACAGCTCTTTTTTCTAAGGCTTCCTCTGGAGTGTAAACGTGACCCTCATTGATCATTTCATTTAATGCATATATGAGTCCCGCTTCTATTCTTGAAGGATGATCGGTTGGCAGCCCCATATTTTGGGCGATATGGTCAGCAGTTTTAAAACCAATGCCGTAGATATCCTGCTCAAGCTGATAGGGATCTTTCTTGATAACCTCTAGGGATTGATCGCCATATGCTTTATAAATTTTGACCGCAAGGTTAGTGCTTATCTTATGGCTGTGTAGAAACAGCATAATTTCTTTGACCTGTTTCTGTTCTTCCCAAGCCTGAACGATTTTTTCTGTACGGTCAGGCCCGATCCCAAACACATCTTTTAGACGATTTGGATTCTCCTCAATAACTTCTAAAGTGTTTTTCTTAAAATGGCTAACGATCCGCTTGGCAAGTCCTGGACCGATGCCCTTAATCAAACCCGAACCGAGGTAACGTTCAATCCCGGACACTGTGACGGGTAACATCTGTTCACAGATTTCTGCTTTAAATTGAAGCCCATGTTTGGAATGCGTGAAGTAATCCCCTTCTAATCTAATATGTTCACCAGGAGACAATTCTTGTAAATTCCCCACCACCGTGATTAACCCTTCCAGACTTAATCCTGCAATTTCCTTCGCTTTAGGATGGTCCGGACGAAGCTTGAGAACGGTATACCCATTTTCAGGATTGTAATAAGTGATGCGTTCTATGATACCTGAAATTGAAATCATTATCTCATAACAAAATTAGTTATTAATACAAAATATAGGCCTTAATTGTGATTAATTATAGTCTGAATCTTCAAAATCTATCTGGATTGGAGGATATTATTGAACCTACCTCATGTATAATAAAAATAGCAAATTGCATCAACTTGTATATAAATGAGTCATACTTCGTAATAGAACTAACGCGAAAGTAAATCATTGTGATTGTTGAGACAAGTGGGAAATATAAAATTCTATGGAATAATAGTATCCTTGAATTGCTTGGATAGAACTTCGGGAGGTGTTGAATGAAGTCCAGCCTGTCTACTTTTTTATATTGTCATTACTCCCTCGAGGAAGCCATACAATTGATTTCCATTGCTGGTTATGATGCTGTGGAGATTTGGGGCGGACGTCCCCATGCTTACCGTAATGATCTTCGCGAACATGAAATCAGAAAAATATGCCATTTGATTGATGATCTTGGCTTGCAAGTAGCATTATTCAACCCTGCTCAAATCAACTATCCTTGCTCCTTGTGCAGCCCAACAGAGAACATCCGCATGGACAGCGTGCATTATATCGAGGATTCCATTGATATGGGTGTCAAACTTGGTGCTTCAATCATTACTGTGTTCCCCGGGCATACCCTTTACAACCAGGAGCTTGATGATGGATGGGAACGCCTGGCGGACAGCCTTGATCGGATCTGCGAGTTTGCGGGACACTATAACGTGCTCATTGCCATCGAACCTGGAAATAAATATCAAACTGACCTGATCAATACAACTATTCAGGCTGTGGATATGATTGATCAGCTAGGTTGTGATAATTTGGGGGTCTTATTTAATTGCGGCAACGCCATGATCGTTGGCGAGGACACTTCAACTGCCGTTGAGCACTTAGGTGATCGATTAATCGCAGTTCATGTTAATGACAATGATGGGAAAACAGACCAAAAATTAATTCCAGGCCAAGGGCAGTTTGATTTTCGTTCTCTAATCCATGCTTTACGTTTGATCTTATTTGAAGGTTTTATCTCTGCCGACCTGGGATGGGATTACACCATCAATCCCGATCCCGCTGCTATTGAAACTCAGGAATATATTGATAATTTAATCAACCAATAATTCAACAAAAGTGTCAAGGTTGCGCCTGCGGCCAGGGGATGGTTACCGGCTCAGAAAATCCGTGTTTTTCAACTGTGTAAAGTACTCCTTCTGATGGAAGGCCGCAGGTTCCGTCATCTTCTACGGTATAACTTGTGGTGTATTGGTCTTCAAAGGATTTGGTCCACCATAAATAAGCGCCATCCTGACATACAAATGCAACGATCAGATAACCCCGATCATCGTCTTCTGTCATATTAACTTGACTCCATTCAATAGTTACCTCATCACCTCTTCGATATACCTCTTTGATTTGAGCCGGCTCATACAAATCAAAAGATCCAATAGATTGCAGATCATAATATACAAAACTAGTATTTGAAATATCGCCTTGGACATCAACCACATAGGGGGATACCCAGCAGTAATAATTGAGCTTGTCAAATTTCACGTACAACCAATCACTGTAAATAAAACGCCCCCTAACCTCGCCATGATCCCCTTCATAGAGGTCAGCAGCATGTAAAAATGACTTTGAAGGACCATAGCGGCAATGTGCTGTGGCGACATTTACCTCCACATAAGGAAAATCATAAGTCGGTGAATGCGGATTGGTCAGTGTTGGAGTGACGGTTGGTTTTTGAGTGATGGTTGGTGTTAGGGTCATTGTAGGTGTCAGCGTGTTTTTTGGCGTTTGGGTGGGTGAATTGGTAAGAGAAGGTGTAGATGTTGATTGAGGAGATGAAGTTGGGGTCCGGGTCAGCTTGGACTCCCCTACCCCAGCAGATTGGGAGCAAGCCCCTAAGAAAAAAGAAATATAAATAAAAAGGCTAAATAAAGAACTTGTCCATTTCTTGTTTGTCATGCTTCATACTTCCACTATATATCATTAGTTTCCATTGGTGTTATTACTGATCGAATATATCGCTTATTCAAACCTTATAAAGGAACTATCGATACAATAATCACAAAATCGGGATATCTATTCTTATTCTACCTTCGACATATCTAAGGTGCATATAAGCCTTTTTGCTAATGAACGAGATATATGACGGCGATTTTGTCTTATGAATACTTCGGTTTAAAATTCAAACAAATTGAATATTATACTAACCCATTTTACTATTTCAAATCTCACATCCACCCATTTATTAATTGAGCCATAAAATAAAGAAAAGTAGAAATACTATACGAAATATATATTAATATTAGCTTCTTGAATTACTTCAGCGGTTCGCCAGAGGCCAGAAAAGGATCTTATTAGAAGCATTGGGATGATTAAAATAGGATTTTTAATGTAATTATTTATCCATGCAACACACGCCTGAGAAACCCTCAAGCGTGTGTTGCAAATATGATCATTATCTATACCGGAGCCAGTGTACCTGAGAATATCATCCAGGCTAAAGCTGTCTTGGCTGCTAAACTTAAGATGATATAAACCCTTTCACCGACCAGGTAATCCTTCCAGGGCCCCACTTTCTTGTATTGCAGAAACATATTTATTGCAAAGATGTTGAAGAATACGAAGATCGTGGGAATGATGGCATAAACAAATCCTGGCGGCTCTGCACCGGCGGAGTTCAGGGCACTCAGGAAATTGATCATGATCACAACCCAAGGGACGATACCAGCGATACTGCCGAATATGAAGGATGTCCAGCGTGTCTTCTCCATATTTTGATTGTCATACTCCATCATAATACCGAACAAGTTCATGGTTGCGTTGACACTAAAGATAAGAATAATGGAACCCAAATCCCAAATTCCAACCAGCATACCAATCAGGACAATCATCAACGAAGAGCTGAGAGCATACTCATAGAACCGCGCAGGGTTCATGCCCTTCTTTAGGTTCCTGACATACCACTTATAGCCAAACGTAGATAGGGAAAAGTGTGCTACCGCGGATATCAACAAAAACACAGCCACCGCAGGACCAAAGGGTAACTCATACCATAGTTTGGGATCAGGAACCAGCGAGAATATCTCCATATCAAAGGTCAGAAAGTTCGTGAAGATCGGATATGTTTTATCATTGCTAATCACGATCATGAAAACGCCTTGGATGAGATGCAAGAACCCCATCACGAGGTTAAAGATTCGCAAGCCTTTGAATTCCTTTTCTTGGATTGCTTTATCATTGTCAGACATTTTTACTCCTTAAAGTTGTATAATTAATTCATCAATATATTCAATTATCAAATAGATTTAATGATAATTAAAGTTTTTGTACAACCTTATTGGATTAAATGTTGACCCAAAATGATTGATCTTGAGTAGTGTGTCGATTATGAACCACAATTTACTGGCAGTCGGAATAGGATATATCTTCTCAGCCACCCTCTGTTTAATCATCGCCAGGATTGTCTGGGGTCGACGTGAAAACCCAGGGAGTTTGTCTTTTATAGTATTGATGATTGCATTTGCAATTTGGAGCGCTGTAAGATTCTTATCCATACATACAGAACACTTTGAATCAATAATCATCTACCAAACAATTACATTAACTGCACAAACATCAATCGGCCCTTTGCTTTTTTCTTTTGTTGTTAATTTCACTGAGAAGAAAAGATGGACTCAGCGCCCATTGAATTGGTTGCCATGGGTGGTTCCAGTTATACTTTTCTTGTTTACGGTGATAAATCAATTTCATGGCATGGTATATAGCGAGATCACGCTGCAAACTATCGATTCACATTTGATAAGTATTTTTACTAAAGGGCCATTATTGTATGTCAATACGATCTATTCCTACAGCCTGATCGGAATCGGATTATATTGGCTTGTCCTCCATTTTTTACAGTTTGGTATTAAGGGAATTATCTCTGCAGTGTTGATCATCACTACCAGCATGGTCACGATGATTATTAATACTTTTGAATTATTGAACATTGTCCTCAACTCGCCGATGGACATCACCCCACATACCTTTTCCTTATTTGCACTTGCATTGTTTTGGAGTATCAGTCAACAACAATTATTTCAGATAACGCCATTAGCTTACCGAACCTTTATGAAAAATATGCCCGAAGGCGTTATTGTGATCAATAAAGAAGGAGTAATTATCACAATAAACCAAGCTGCTAAAAATCTGCTCAGTCTTGATGATAAAGAAAATGAGAGTCATTCTATTGAGCAGGTTGCTCCTTTTCTTTGTGGTAGTGATCCTGATTGTTATCAAGAAAAGGAATATCTGGAAAAAGAGATTGAGCTTCCCGGGTCACCACACCGAATAGTAAAATTGCACACACAACAAATCCTTAATAAACATGAAGAATCCATTGGAAGGATAATTACAATCCACGATATTACAACTCTACGTGAAACCGAGATAGAACTTCGAAATAAGTATGAATTCATGGATACACTGGTTGACGCAACCGCAGACATCAACATGACCCTAGACTTGGAAAAAGTATTAAATAAGATTCTTGATAATGCTTCAAAGATCGTTCCTTATGATGAGGCCGATATTGTCCTGATTGATGAAAATGGCAATTATAAATTTGTGAGTGTTAACAGTTTTATTGAAGAACATCCTATGGATTTTGTCCTAGAACTTGAACCTATGAATAAAAAACTACTGGGATTTGAAAAAATGGCAAAAATGGGTGAAATGGTTCTGATCAATGATACAGAAAATGATCCAAACTGGAATCCTACTATTGAGGGAACCGAATGGATACAATCTTATTTAGGTGCACCAATTCAACATCAAGGAAAAATTCAAGGTTTTCTCAACCTGGCAATGGGAACTAAGAATGCTTTTGATCGGGAACAAGCCCGTCAAATCCAGGTATTTGCTAATTATGCAGCCTCTGCCATTGTAAATGCCAGATTATTTGACACAACTGAACGAATAGCCATGGAAATGTCAACTCTTAATAAAATTAGTCAAATGATCAATGCGGGAACTGGCCTGACTGAAACTTTCCAGGCTGCCTTATGGCAGATCAAATTAATACTTCCAATAGACGCCTTTGGCGTCGCTATATACAATCAACATAACCACATGGTTGAAAATTACCTCTATTATGCAGATGGAAGCAAAATTGATATCCCCACATTTAATCTTTATACTAATGATTCCATTACACGTAATGTCATTGAAGAACAAGAAAGTCTTTATATACCAAATATCTATGCAGATGATTCCAAGGTTATTGCCAATGAAATTTCTTGGATAGATAAGTTTCATTCCCGCACAATATTTGCGACCCCCTTAATTAGGCAAGGTGAAACCTTTGGTGTGATGATAGTTGGGTCCAAATTAATAGATGCCTACAGCTCTGAACAAATCAATCTCGTTGAAACGATTGCTTTGCAAAGCTCTGCATCGATTGACAATGCGAGATTATTCGAACAAGTCCAGGAACAGGCGATCACAGACGAACTGACAGGTCTCGATAACCGTCGCCATTTTAATCTCTCGATGGAAAAAGAGATAAATCGCGCTCGCCGATATGAGCACAACTTATCCTTAATCATGTTCGATATTGATGATTTTAAGTATGTGAACGATTTCTACGGTCACCTGATTGGGGATTTAATTCTCCAGGGAATCGCTGAAAAGACCAGAGAATGCTTGAGGAAAACGGACACACCTTTCAGATTCGGCGGCGAGGAATTTGTTGTACTAATGCCAGAAACTCAACTAGATTCAACTCTGATAATCGCTGAGCGGCTTAGGAAAACAATAGAAGAAAGTCATTTTAGGTTTAACGATAAGACAGTCAAAATAACGGTCAGTTTAGGAATCTGCGAGTTTGATAGTAGTGACCATCACGACGCTGAGTCCTTCATTGCTGCTGCCGATAAAGCCTTGTATCTTGCAAAAGCTTCTGGTAAAAATTGTGTCAGAGCCTGTAATATTCAATAGAATTATTTGTATCAGCAAGAATTATCTCACCCATGTATGCTTAACTTATTGCCTCCAATACGGTAGAATTGTTACGCGAATTAATATTGTGTCATTTTTTGGTTAAAAATAAGGGGATTTAACCGAAAATTTTATTGTGTATAAACCAGCATAAATATTCAATATAAAAGATCAAACTCACAACCTGTGATTACGCTATCAATATATCCGGTAATTAAGCTAGGAGTAACATGGTAACGATTGAGAATTCACGATTTGAAATTGGAGATTGGGTTGTCCATTACTATTATGGTGTGGGGAAAGTTGAAGATATTGTCGAAAAGGGTTTGGAGGGCAATGAAAAAGTCTTTTACAAGGTGTCCACCAAGGATATTGATTATTGGATCCCGCTTGAAGATGAAGATACCGACCATATCGAACCCATACGATCAAAAAAAGAATTTGATCAAGCATTAAAGATCCTCGCTGAAGCGCCCAAACCCATTGCTGAACATCATAAATCACGCAAGAAACGCATTCATGACCGGTGGCTCGAAGGAAACCTGGAATCTCGGGCAAGATTGCTGCGGGACCTGCATGGACGGCTGAAACTTGAGAAACTCAGCTTTAGTGAAAAAGAAATGCTTGAAAAGGTGCGCCAGTTTTTCATTAATGAGTGGATTATTACAGATCAACCCCTCTCACGAAAAGAAGCGAGAGAGAAACTGCGTAAGGCTCTCAAAGCCAGCGTCAAGAAGGCTAAGAAGATGCAGAAGGACAAAGAAGATTAATAGCATTCCTTACAAATGACAAAAGCTGCATGCGATTCAACGATGCGGCTTTTTTATTTTGAAAATTCGGATATTGTCTTGTCGGATATTAACGACATTGATTGGGAGGGGCTATGAATTCATTAACGTAAAACATATTACAATAATCATAGTCTAATCACTTTTATGGAGGATTGCATATGGCTGAAGAAAAGAACAAGAAAGAAGAAATGACCGAAGGGGAAAAAACCCCATCCCCAACTATTGAAGAAACCTTATCACAAACCCAGCATGCCCTCACGGTAAATGGCGAGAAAATGAACTATACCGTCACCACAGGTACGATAATCCTGAAAGAAGAGGATATTGAAGAGGGTGAAAAGAAGAAGGCCAGCATATTCTATATTGCTTATACTAAAGAAGACGCCTCCGATAATCGTCCGGTGACGTTCTCCTTCAATGGCGGTCCAGGGTCTTCTTCCGTCTGGCTGCATTTGGGTTTGGTCGGTCCCAAACGCGTTCTCATGGACGATGAAGGAATGCCTATTGGACCTCCCTACAAGCTTGTCGACAATGAATATACATTGTTTGATGAGACGGATCTTGTGTTTATCGATCCTGTCAGCACAGGATACAGCCGCCCTGTTCCCAAGGAAAAACCCGATCAATTTCACACTGTAAAGAAAGATATCGAATCCGTGGGAGAATTTATCCGTATTTGGGCTACGCGCAATAAGCGCTGGACATCGCCGAAGTTCCTGATAGGAGAAAGTTACGGTACCACACGAGCAGCGGGACTTGCGGGATATTTGCATCGGCGTCATGGGATGTATTTTAATGGCATTATGTTCATCTCTTCCATATTGAATTTCCTTACAGCACAATTCAATGAGGGGAATGATCTGCCCTTTATTCTGTTTCTCCCATCCTACACAGCAACAGCCTGGTATCATCAAAAACTTCCTCAAGATCTACAAAAAGACTTGGATAAAGCCGTACAGGAAGCCCGGGAATTTGCAATGAATGAATATACACTGGCTTTGATGAAAGGCAATGATCTGAAGGGTGAAGAACGTCAGAGCATCATTGACAAATTAGTGCGTTTGACGGGTCTGTCTAAAACTTACGTCGAAGGGACAAACCTGCGAATCAATATTCACCGGTTTTGCAAAGAACTTCTCCGGGACGAAAAAGTCACCATCGGTCGTTTGGACAGCCGATATAAGGGTTTTGATGCTGATGCAGTTGGCGAAACCCACGAGTTTGACCCCAGCTATGCAGCTATTCTAGGGCCTTACACAGCAAAAATGTACGATTATCTACGACGAGACCTGGCATATGAAACCGACCTTCCCTATGAAATCCTGAAATCTCTTTATCAATCCTGGAAATATGAGAATTATCAGAACCAATATGTCAATACCGCCCAGGACCTCAGACAGGGATTTCAATTGCATCCAAATTTAAAGGTCATTGTCTGCAATGGGTATTTTGACCTGGCCACGCCCTTCCTGGCTACGGAGTACACTTTTAAACATATACCCCTGCCAGAAGCACAGCAGAATAATATTAAAATGACCTACTATCCCTCAGGGCATATGATTTATTTGCATAAATCATCCCTGGAACAGCTCTCAGAAGATTTACATACCTTTATTGAGGATTCGAAGTAAACAATAGCTACGAATAATAATAAAACGTCCAGGCAAGGAATAACCCACTGTCTGGACGTTTCTTTTTTTTAAATTAAATCATTTACTGAGCTAATGACTTATTGCTGTAATAAATGTTACCAAGCGAAAATAACAAAATCTCAGTAAACATAAAGAGTGGGAGCCATAAAACGCTGGTAATCCCCTCAAGATTTTGGAAATTAGCACTGTAGAGTATAAGCATAAGCACAGAGCTAACAATCATCGTGAGAAATGAGGACCTTCCAACATCCAGCATTTGTTTTTCATCATATAAATGTTGATCCTTCTCATTGACTTTTATTATGAACCAATAAGCAATTGCCAATCCATAAGGGAAGATTAATATTAGAGAACCTATTACCGAATGAATCAATGGATTCCATGAACGAGGACAGAGGAAACCTAACATATTGGATGCAAGTCCTGCTGCACCGCAAATGATACCAACATATTGCACAATCATAAAGACATTGCTGTCCTTTGCAACTGTGTTGACTTGCTTTCCTGACAAGGAGCCGGTGATGTGTAACCAAGCAAATATCAATGCAACGATGGCTTGAAATCCCATAATGGGATAAACCAAAGACCATTCGGGTTGTGCCAATCCGGCTTTATACTGCTTGACAATATCTTGCAGTAAAGCCACATCTGCAAACACAAACAGGAAAGATACAACACCAACGACAAGTAGAAGAACGTATGAAAAAGTAATCTCTTCTGCATAACGTAAATATCTTACTATTCTCCAAAGTGAGACAAAATAAAAACTCAAAATAACAAGCAACCCCATCCCTACCCATGTTAATTGGGAATCTTCTTGACTTGTTATTTCATCAAAGATAATCATTTTTGGGCGAATACTTTCTAAGAACACAAATTCAAAGATAAAGATTAGAATCGATGAAACTCCCAGGACAAGACTGAGATATTTCAATAATTTATGTGTTTTAATCATTGTTCAGTCCCTTTATCCACTAAGAAGAAAATGTCCTCAACTGATACACCAAAATAGTTGGCGATCTTCAATGATAACAGCGTTGATGGATTAAATTTTCCTGTTTCGATTGAGTGTATAGTCAGTCTCGAAACACCAACAGCGTTTGCAAGGTCTTGTTGTGTCATTTCATTATGCTCGAATCGAAATTGTCGTAAATTATTCTCTAGTTTCAAAATCAACCTCAACAACTGTATGTGTAGTATAATATACATATTGTATAGTTTTATATATATTATGTCAAGTGTTGTTTACTACTATTTTGTCTTATTTTGAGGATTCTGATGAAATCAGGATATTTTAGATTCAAGAATTAATTAATAATGTGGATTGTTTGACAATTCCTTGTAGAATCGCGACTTATACATGAAGATATCGTATATTTAATTAAAAGATTACAGGAGTATAAATGAGTGATACAACACATCAATTACGCAGATCACGTCGCAACCGAATTATTGCTGGTGTATGCGGTGGTTTAGGGGATTTCTTTGGCATCGGCGCCTTCTGGTTCCGCTTACTCTTCTTCATCTTACTACTTCCTGGTGGGCTACCAGGTTTAATTCCATATTTCATATTATGGATCATTATTCCCAAAGAATCACGATCATAAGATAATAGAATACCCCTAAATTAATATATACAAATGTTGGCTATACCAACATTCGTTTAATATTTCATTGATTATTTTCCGACTAATTTGATCTAGCGTTTTTACTGAAAGTCGTTAATCTACTGCAAAGAATATCATTCGGAGAGTGACATAGGTAATGTAAAGAAAAATGAGATAAACTGCCCCCCACTTTCCAAGCTTCCCTTTATTGAACCACAGAATAATCCATAAGGCTGCGCCAGTCACAGTCTCCCAAGGCAAATCCCAAAGGACCAAAGGACCTGGCACCCAGTATCGGCTGATCAGTGCACCGCCGCCTATGGCGACAAGAGGATTAGTAATATTACTTCCGACCAGGGTGCCTAAGGAAATACCGCTGTCGCCATGCTTTACTCCAGAAATAGCGGTGATCAATTCAGGAAGCGCAGAGGCGACCCCGAGCGTTACAACTCCAATTAGGGATCCACCAATACCCGTTTTCGCAACGATAACTTCAGTGGCTTGTAATGTGATCATGGCGCTGCCTACAGTTAATAACAGAGCAATTAATGCGATAAAAGCATCACGCCAAGCTTCTTTTGCGGATTGTGGGACACCCTCAGGCGTTTCTCCGTTCTCATCAAAGCCGTGGTCTTCCTCTTTGTAATGCTTACGCTCATCCACATAGAGATAATACATATATCCAATGAAGGAGGCGAAGAGGATCAATCCATCTACACGGGAATAAATACCATCCACTCCTAAAACAATGCACATGATGGTGGTCACTATCATGGGTATCATACTTTTCCACAGGAAATACCTTCGAAAGTGTAGACCGCCGGCAAGCAAAACCACAATAGCCATGATAAGCGTTTGTTGAATGACATCTGAACCGATATTTGCGCCCAGGACAACAGCTGAACTGATTTTAAAATCCAGCGATCCGCTTAAAATACCGAACGATGCAGTATAGTGAGCTGCAATCTCAGGGATGCTCGTCGCTAATGAGACGACAGTTACCCCCATGAAGGTTGTAGAAAGGCGGAAATAACCCGCCAAACCTGTCAACTTTTTAACGGCAATATTAGACGCAACAACCAAGATAAGTATAGAAGATATTCCAAAAACAATATGGAGCCACAAATTCTGAGATAATAAAGCAACCATTATACGAAACACCTCGACCAATCTAAATTCTCATTTAAAAAAATCAGGGTCACACAGAACGGTGACCCTGATTGACAACTCAAGAATATTTCTCAAGGAATGTTCTGCGCGCCTAATTAATCCTGAAACCTCACCTCAGGATCATCTTGCACAGGCGCTTGAAATTCTTGATATTTATCCATTTTTTATCACTTTATTGTGTTACTTCAAATAACAATGTGATTATACAACCCACAGACAGATACGTCAATCCATTGATTGCTAACATTGGGTTAAAATAATTTCAATATAGTTAATATCATTGGTGATTCTGGTTTGATTATAGTGCTTTGGAGATGAACAAATAGGTTTACTGAATGACCATGTTATTCAAAACTCAATGCGCTTTGCAAAACTGCTTGAATCGCAGCAACATCAGGGAGTAAAACAGCTGCGCCATCAGCCGTTATCCAAGGGATCACCTGATTAGGGCCAATGCTATAGTGGCGAACATCCGATTCGCTATCAAATCCAATGGCTAGACGAATCAAAGGGAACAGATTATCTGGAGAAATATTGCTTTCTACTGCAGAATTATAGACACGCATCAGCGGTGCGATTTTAAACATTCCGGAAGGAGATAATATTTTCTTCATAACTGCTTTGACCACTTCTTGTGTTCGACGCATTCTATCAAAATCGCTGGAATTATACCGTGCACGCACATACCATAACGCCCAATCACTATCCAGTGTAACTTTACCAGGACCTACTTCACACCAGCGGTCGGGGTCAAGCGAGCTGTCACATGCATCCTCCGTTGCGTACTCTGTCTCAAAAGTGATGCCACCTAACACCTCGATAATATGAAGAAAACCGTCCAGATCAATCATGGCATATTGGTTCGGATAAATGCCAAAATTGGTTTGCGTCGTATCTGCTAATAATTGAAAGCCACCCAATTGCATCACTGTGTTTATACGTTGTTCGCCATATCCTGGAATAGATACCCATAAATCCCTTGGAAATGAAACCAAACTCACCTTGCCTGTGAGTGTATCCATAGCCACGAAAATAATGATATCTGTCCTGAATCCTGCCTGTGGTCGGTAATCTGACCCAAGTACCATATATAATCTGACGGTTGGTTTTTGTGCTAAGTCAATCACACCTGTATAAGGTGCGGGTTCAGGATTAATTTGAACGACATCCTGGCTTTTTTGATCAAGCAGTTGAAAAAGCGGGATTTGGGATCTGAATACGGTCGCACCCAAATAAATCAAAGTGCTAGATATCGAGAGGACGATAAGAAGGGAGCTGATAAGTAAAACCTGCCACCAGATTCGCGTATTTTTATTTTTCATGAGTCTTTCTCCTAATCCATTAAATCATTATCTTTCTATGCAGCGCATAGTTATACCTTAAAAACAATGGAATGGTTGGCATCATCTCGAGGTATTGGAATATCTGATTTTAGATCACCCAGTTTCTGTTTTCATCTGCAGGGAAATTAGCCCTTACTTCTATCCAAACTAAAAGAAAATCAGAAACCATCTTAAAAAGATTATATAATAAAAAGAAATAAATAACTTTAAGGCAAAGAACAATCACGAGATGAAAGACGAAAACATACATATCTGATCATCAGATTTTATAAAAGTCACTATTAATTCCAGAGAGGAAAAAATGATGTCTAAAAATAAACGCCCCATCACAGCAGAAGACCTATACGATATCAACGTCGTGACAGAGTGTCAAATTTCTCCTGATGGGGAGAGTATGGTCTACGCCCTCCAAACAGTGGATCGCGATAGTGAAAAGAAATACATGCATCTCTGGGCAGTCCCTGCTAAAGGCGGTAAATCCCGTCAATGGACATTCGGGAGTCATACTGACAGTAGTCCTAAATGGTCCCCAGATGGCCAGTGGATCGCCTTTCTATCAAACCGGATAGATGAAAAGCAGCCTCAGATTTTTGTTTTGCCGGTTGCTGGTGGTGAAGCGTGCCCCATTACAGATCTAAAAGGCGACCTTGCCAACTTCAATTGGTCCCCAGATAGTACAAAGCTTGTATTTCAATTCCGCGAGAAAGATCCAGAAGACATTGAAGTTCTGGATGATCCAAAGAAGAAGGAATTGGGGCGAGTGGCGAGAAGGATAAAAAACCGTGTCTTTTTTAAACTTGACGGTTATGGCTATCTCCCTCAAGCACACTTTCACCTGTGGACGGTTGATATAAAAACAAAAGAGAAACTGCAATTAACCGATTCAGGTATTCATGATGAGACTTCCCCAGTGTGGTCACCGGACGGGAAATTTATCGCCTTCTTTTCTAATAGAACGGATGAACCGGATTTAAATCCAGATAAAATTGATTTATTCATCTACGATATTAACGAGAAAAAAATTAATTTAATTGAAACCCCAGAAGGCCCTAAGCGACAGGCAAGTTATTCTCCTGATGGGAGAATGATTGCTTATTATGGGCATGAGGGCCTGAACACAGATTATAAAAATACAGAATTATGGGTCGTTGATCTGGAAAATGAAGAGAACGTCCGTTCACTCACTTCAGAATTTGATTTTAATGTCGGCGGGGGCGTTATCAACGATGTTGGCGCATTTATTACGAGCAGCCCCATCTGGTCACAAGACGGCAACACCTTATACTTCCAGGTTGGTCGTCACGGCAGGTCAGCGCTGCATGCCATTGGGGTTGACAGCAAGAACCATAAAACGCTTTTGGAATTTGACGGTGTTGTCAGCGATTTCAGCATGGACGATAGGAATGAGCGCATTGGGTATATCCATGGAACGATGACGGATCCCTGTCAAATTGGTTTGCTTACACTGCCAGGATTAGATTATCAAATCCTCACTAAACTTAACGAGGATTTGTTCAAGCAATTGGATCTTGGCTCATTTGAAGAAGTATGGTTCAAAGGCGCTCACGACAACGACTTACAAGGCTGGATACTGAAACCCCCAAATTTCGACCCTGAAAAGAAATATCCCTCTATCCTTGAAATTCACGGCGGCCCCATGGCGCAATATGGTCACTTCTTCATGCATGAATTCTTCTATTTAGCTGCGAACGGTTATGTGGTGTATTTTTGTAACCCGCGTGGTGGACAGGGATATGGCGAAGAACATACGAAAGCGATTTATTACGGGAAATGGGGTACCGTTGATTACGCTGATCTGATGTGTTGGGTTGATTTCATGGAAAAACAAACCTATATCGACATCGAAAATATGGTAGTGACGGGTGGAAGCTACGGCGGATATATGACAGTTTGGATAATTGGACATACCGACCGGTTTAAAGCGGCGGTATCCCAACGCTGTGTGAGTAATTTAATCAGCATGTGGGGTTCCAGCGATTTCAATTGGAGTTTTCAATCCATTTTTGATGATAAAGCGCCCTATGAGAATCTGGATGTTCTCTGGCAGTGTTCTCCTATTAAATACATTGGAAATGCGACAACACCTACACTTATCATTCACAGTATGCAGGACTTGCGCTGTGCCATCGAACAAAGTGAACAGGTCTATGTCGCTCTTAGAAAACTTGGAGTGGACACAGAGTTTCTGATTTTTCCTGATTCTCCCCACGGCGTCTCCCGTACTGGAAGAACAGATCGTAAAATCGTCCGCCTTGAAGGTATTCTTGATTGGTTCAAGCGATATATTTAAATTGACCCCCGTTTATGAAAGAGATCTTAACATTTTCAATAAAGATAAGGATGAATATGTGGTCTTTTAACAATTTTAATGATAAAACTTTTATTATTTATCATATTGGGCTTGTTTAAAGGTTAATTTAGATTAATAGTTTTCGAAAAAACTTACTGCTATACGAAATACCATATAATTTATGCCCTAATTGCGAATATATTGGTTTTCTTAAAGCCTTATTTGTGACTTTGATTAAATATAATCATAGTACTTTAGAAATAAACCAATTTATTGATGCTATAGAGGTACAAACGATATGAGGCGGCAACTTTTTTACGATCCCAATACGCTTAAGCAGCTTACACCACGCGAAATTACGGTATTGACCGCCGCTAAGAAAAACCAACCCCTTGACGATATTGCGGAATCCCTCGATATTCCACAACCTATCGTCATCAGACACTTATCCAACATCATCAATAAGATAAGCGAGTCCGATAATAAATTAGCACGACAACTGCTTTTTTCTTATAACGTGAATATTCGTCAACGCTCTCATGTTTGATGATTGTATAGAATGATAATCAGATCATTCACATTGGTGCCAGTTGATCCCGTTTTTATCAGTGCCCCCGTTTCATTCAAATATCGGTATGAATTATTGGTTTCAATAGCCGTATGAACGTCCAATCCTTTCATCCCAGCCGCTTCGCGTAAGATAAAGGCATCGGATGCGGCACCCGCCGCATCCGTTGGGCCATCCTCCCCATCTGTTGCTAATGAAATGAATAAAACATTTTCTTTCTCCGCCATCCTGGGTATCATCCTGAGGACAAGATCTTGATTCCTCCCCCCTAACCCATCACCTGTCAATTGAACCGTCGTTTCTCCGCCAAACAATAAACAAGCTGGGGGCCTAAATGGCTCATTATTGTTAACCAGGGTTTGAATGATTCCATTCATGAATTCAACGACATGCTTTGTTAACCCAGTCAAGCGCGTAGAAATAATTGTGCTATGATATCCAAGTGTCACTGCTTTTTCCTTCGCCGCCCTGGCAGCTTTGATATTCGTCGCGACAAGGTGGTTATTCATCTTGTCCGAGGGTAACTCACCTGCTTTTAGCGTTTCAGCATATACTCCCGATATGCCACCTTTTAAAACCTCAATGATCGAGCTTGGAATTTGCTCCCGTAATTTATACTGGTCAATCACATTCAATGCGTCGTTATAGGTCGTCGGATCTTCTGTTGTTGGACCTGATGCAATCATATCCAGGCGATCACCAACGACATCCGATAAGATAAGTGAATGGATTGTGGCTGGTCGAAGCATCTGCGCTAATCGTCCACCTTTAACCTGATCCAGATGTTTTCTTAATGTATTGATCTTATGGATATCAGCACCGCTTTGTAATAAAACATTAGTTAATTGGCGCAGATCATCTAATGAAACCCCTGGCATAGGAGAGGTAAACAATGCTGATCCCCCACCGGATATCACAATGAGAACCAAATCTTGTTCCGTCATCTGGGGCAACCCATTCAGTACAGCTTGTGTTGATTTGAGGGAATCCTCATTGGGAATAGGATGTCCACCTAAATAAATATTTAATAAACCCTTATATCCATTTTGACCCAGAAAAGTCTTGGCCTTCGTGATGACATTTGCGGACATTATTCTGTCTTCGAGAATATCTATGACAGCCATAGCCATAGACACAGAGGCTTTTCCAAATCCAACGATGAATATTCTTTTATAATCAGATAATTGGATGGTTTGGTGGTCAATGATCAGATTGTTTTGAACAACCCTCATATTCTCTCTTATACATTGATAAGGATCTACGGCGCGAATTGCAGAAGCCATGATTTCACAAGCATCCCTCCCCACCTTCCCATTGCGATCGAGAATGCGATTCCTGAAATCATCTGCTGTCAGTACTTTTTTGTTGTTAGACATTACGATAAACCTCCCCGTTTTTTTAGAAAATTGTCACAATCATTCTTATTATACAAAATTTTAAGGTACAATAGCCGATGTTGTATTGTGGTATTTTACACATTGGCTACTCAATTAAAAAAAGCTATTATTAGGAGGAACACGTGGATGATGTATTGACCGGTCTTCTCAAGCCCAAGAGTATCGCTGTGATTGGAGCCTCGAACACACCGGGAAAAATTGGACACACCGTTGTTAAAAATATAATTGACAGCGGTTATAAAGGGGGAATCTACCCCGTAAACCCAAGCGCTGAAGAAATCCTTGGTCTAAAAGTATATAAATCCGTTTTAGATATCCCAGAGCCAGTGGATGCAGCGACAATTACCGTTCCCGCGAAATATGTGATTGATGTCACGAAAGAATGCGGTAAGAAAGGTGTTAAGGGTCTCATTGTAATAACCTCAGGTTTCAGCGAGGTAGGAGAAACGGAATTGGAAAAGGAATTGGTAGAGATCGCACATCAATATGGCATGCGCGTTCTTGGACCTAATGTCGTTGGGACCCTATCAAATTCAGACAGCATGAACGCCTCTTTTGCACCTTTTCTCCCTTTGAATGGTTCAGCATCCCTGGTCTCACAAAGCGGCGCACTTCTCATTGCCATGGACGCTATCACCTATACACGCAGGATTGGATTCGATAAGCTGGTCTCAATCGGGAACATGTCGGATGTTAATTTTGCAGACATGGTGTCGTGGCTGGACGAAGATGAAAACACAAATTGCATCACGCTTTACATTGAGGGATTGAAAGATGGGCGGCGCTTCATCGAAGAAAGCGCGAAAGCATCCAAGCCGATTGTGATCCTGAAGGCTGGTGTTTCTGAGCATGGCGCAGCCGCAGCAGCTTCTCATACAGGCTCTTTGGCTGGCGCTCAACATATTTATGGCGCGGCATTCAAACAAGCCGGTGCTATCCAGTCAACTGATTTGAGTGATCTCTTTGATTGCACGCTAGCCCTATCATTAGAACCGCCGATGAAAGGTGATAACTTGTTAATCATCACAAATGGCGGCGGTGTAGGTGTTTTGGCGACCGATTCAGCAGAAAAAGCAGGAATCCCCATGACATTTGCTCCTGAGTCTGTCCAGGAAGAGCTTAAAAAACACATGCCTTCCTTTGGTTCTGCCAAAAACCCTGTTGACCTGACGGGTATGGCAGGCAATGACTGGTATCACGATTCCGTAAAATTTTCCTTCGCACATGAATGGGTAGAGGGTTTGGTGATTCTCTACTGTGAAACAGCGATAACAAACCCCATGGAAATCGCCAAAGCCTTGCATCAAGCAATCAAGGAAACTGGAATCACCGATAAACCTGTTACAGTTTCATTTGTAGGCGGGGAAAGATCTAACAAAGCTATGCAGTGGTTGGTTGAAAATGGCATCCCTGCTTATAATGCGCCAGATTTAGCTGTCAAAGCTATGGGAACGTTGAGAGAATACGCTAGTTTAGAAACAATGAAAAGCGAACCTTTCCAGGAAAATCCCTCTGCTGATAAAAATAAAGCGAAAGAGATTATTGCAAAGGTACGTGCTGACAGCCGTATATCCCTAACTGAAATTGAATCAAAAACCATTTTCGAAGCTTATGGCTTACCTGTCGTTAAAACATTCCTAGCAACAAGTGAAGATCATGCTGTTGAAAAGGCCGAAGAGATAGGTTACCCTGTTGTTCTGAAAATTGTCTCTCCTGATATCCTCCACAAATCAGACGCCGGTGGCGTGAAAGTTGATATACAGGATGAAGCCAGCGTTCGCGAAGCTTATAAAGCCATTTTAAAAAATGCTAAAGAATATAAGGCTGATGCAGATATTCATGGCGTAGTCATTCAACAAATGGCACCTTGGGCAACTGAGACCATCATCGGCTCTGTAAATGACCCCACTTTTGGTTCAACCATTATGTTCGGACTTGGCGGCATCTTTGTAGAGGTATTGAAGGATGTCACCTTCCGGGTTGCCCCAATTTCAGAAGCGGAAGCAGCTTCGATGTTAGACGAAATTCGCGGCGCCCCAATTTTAGATGGCGTTCGAGGTGAAGCTCCCCGCGACAAAAAAGAATTAGCGAAAACACTGGCTAAATATGCATTCATGATCACAGATCTATCTGATGAAATATCAGAATCCGACGCCAATCCCGTCATCGTATATGAAGAGGGCAAGGGCGTTACTATCGTTGACGCAAGGATCATCCTTAAGAAGAAATAAACAGCCCAATTGATCAAAAAAGCCACTGTGGCTATAGATAATCACAGTGGCTTTTTATTGTTTAGAAATTCCTATCCTCATTGCTTTTGAATTCTTTCAGTATATTGTAAAATAAGGAATGTCGTTAAGATAATCGAAAGAGAGAACAACGGTGAAAAATTTTATTATTGATATGGATGGGGTTTTGCTGCATGGGTCTCGGATCGTACCCGGTGCCGATGAATTCATCAATACATTAAGGAAGGAAAACCGGAAATTCCTGCTCCTGACGAACAATCCCGTTTACACACCCCGTGATCTTGCCCATCGCCTGCAGGCAATTGGGATTCAGATACAAGAAGACCAGATTTTTACATCAGCATTGGCAACAGCATCTTTCCTTCACAAACAAAGACCAGATGGAAAAGCCTTTGTTCTTGGAGAAAGCGGACTGACAGAAGCGATTCATAATTTAGGATATGTCATTACAGATATTAATCCGGATTATGTGGTTCTTGGTGAAACGCTTGCTTATAATTTTCAGATGATCAAGAAAGCAATCCGTTTGATCCATGATGATGGCGCCAGGTTCATAGCTACCAATCCAGACCCATCAGCCCCAAGTGAGGGTGGATTGATCCCTGCCTGTGGTGCTATGGCTGCTTTGATAGAAAAAGCCAGCGGTGTAGCCCCATTTTTTGTCGGTAAACCTAATGCATTAATGATGCGCACGGCATTGAACTACATGAATGTTCACTCAGAAAACACGATTATGGTCGGTGATCGAATGGACACGGATATTGTTGCCGGCGTGACCAGCGGCATGGAAACTATTCTTGTCCTCAGCGGTGTGACAAAAGAAGAAGATATTGACAAATTTCCCTATCTGCCAACCCATATCAAAAGATCCGTGGCTGAAATCATACCAGAAGAGTTTGATGATTGACGGCAACCGATGACCAGGTATAATTTCTTTATATGACAAATAAGACCTTATCTCGCAAGAATTTCTTAAAGCTGCTTGCTTTGAGTCTTGGCTCTCTGGCTTTCAGACGTATGCCTGAGATAAATAAACAATCCTATCATCACAGGTTGATGCGCGTGGGGAAAATAAGTAAAAGCGGTGAAAGAACATCGGTCAGCGTTTATAGAACACCAAGCGATCAAAACCCCAACGATATTCTCTATCAACGCTACAAAGATGAGTTGATCAATGTTTATTATGAGGTTGAATCAGAAACCGGACCTGAATACAACCCCATCTGGTACCGCGTTTGGAAAGGTTATGTCCATCGGGGATACCTTCAAGAAGTTAAATATATCCTAAACCCTGTCGCAGATACTATCAATGAAAATTTCCAGCTCGGTGAAATAACTGTCCCTTACACTCGAGCTTTCAGATACTCCTCCCTGTATGGATGGGAACAGTTATACCGATTATATTATCAAACAACACATTGGATCGTAGATATCATTACCGGTCCTGATGGGCGCCCATGGTATCAACTGCAGGACGAACTGGACACAACGCTACTGTATGCTATACCCGCCGAACATATGCGTATTGTCAAAGATTCTGAATTTGCTCCCATCTCACCCGATGTCCCGTCCGAAGAAAAACGGATAGAAATTTCTATTTCACGCCAGGAGTTGACCGCTTATGAGGGCGATAACATTGTCCTTCAAACCAAAATCGCCAGCGGCTCGTTAACGCCCGTCAAACAGACCCCATCAGGAGAATTCAGAGTTCAATCGACGTACCCTTCAAAACACATGGGAAATGGAGAAATTACCGATAATATTTATGCCTATGAACTTATTGGGGTGCCCTGGTCATGTTTCTTTGCCAAAGGTATCGCCACCCACGGTACTTTCTGGCATAATGATTTTGGTGCGCCTCAGAGCAGCGGTTGTGTTAACATGAGTAATGATGAAGCAAAATGGCTCTTTCGATGGGTAAATCCTGTTGGTAGACCTCATGAAAAGTATCGCACAAGCGGCATGGGAACGCGCGTTTCCGTAATTTAATCACACAAATTCCATAAAAGCTTGATTGGCTATCATAACGCCTTTTTCTGACAACCGAAGGCTTTTTTTATCTTTCCCTATCCACTCAATGATTCCACGATCAAGAAGAGAACTTATCTCATCCCCAAATACATTCATCATCGCCATCCCATACAAGTATTGAAAGCGTTCCAGGGACACCCCTTCTTGCACTAATCTTAAACCCAGCATCATGAAATCCTTCATCTGTGTGAGATGGTCAACTTGGGTTGTTGAAATTGTCGCTGGCGAGGCAGGGAAAATCAAATCAACTTTTTCTGCTTGATTGATCCTGCGAATATAATCTGAAATTGTTCCTGTATTGACTGTGCGAGTGCCCTCTGCATAGCCATGTGCACCAGCGCCAAAACCAAGATAGGGTAGATTGTACCAATACTGTTTATTATGGCGTGATTGGTAACTGCGTTTTGTGTTATGTCTAGCCCAATTGGAAATCTCATAATGTTCATATCCGGCATCAGCCAGCATATCCATAGCACACTGGAACATATCCCCTTCAAGGTCTTGATCTTGTAGCGCAATTAATCCCTTTTGATACCAGCGATAGAGCAGGGTTCCTGGTTCAATGATCAGTGAGTAAAGTGAAAAATGATCGGGCTTTAATACTAATGCACGGGATAACGAGTATTCCCATCCCAACAAATCTTGCCAAGGCAAGCCGAAAATTAAATCTAGGTTGATGTTGTCAAATCCCGCTTTTCTAGCATATCGTACGCTGTTAAGGATGTCATTGATGTTGTGGATACGGTCTAATCTGACCAAATCAAAAGTGTCTGTGGATTGAACGCCAATGCTGATACGATTAATTCCCAGCTTACGTATATCACTAAGATATTCATAGGTCAACGTACCAGGGTTTGCTTCAATCGTAATTTCATTGTCTTCTTGAAGATCAAACTCTTGTTCGAAAACAGCTAATATTTTTTCATAGAAAATTTTAGGTACGAGAGAAGGAGTGCCACCGCCGAAGTAAATAGAATGGAGTAGGATTTTTGTTTTTTCTTTACTGACTATACGAATTTCTTTGATTAATGCTGACACATAATCCGGAATGAACCTTTCCATTCCTGCAAATGTGTTAAAATCACAGTAATGGCAGCGGCGCTTGCAAAATGGGATATGAACATAAGCACTGAACATAATTAAATTATTTATACCACCCAGCAGCGCTATTTCGCATGGTTTAGTTCGTATTGCATATTTCTCAAACCTTGAGGTATACTATCCCAGAATTATTATGAGCCCAGAAAAGAATTCTTCAAAAACAAAACTTTGTCCTGTTTGCGGTACGAGACTAAATGCCAATGCGACCAAATGTCTGGTTTGCGGCACAGAATTTGATGTGAAAGCAGATACAAAGAAAAAAAGTGAGGTCCGCGCAAAAAGGCTTCCTGAAATTACACTGAGTCTACCAGCGGCATTAGGGTTGCTTGCGCTTTTCATCACGCTCGGCGCAGTTGCTGTTTTTCTAATATTAAATAATCCAGGAGACCCTACCACAGTAGGTGATATTACGCCTGAAGCGGGCACAGCGACATCCAGCCCAACGATAACCATCACACCTACCGTCACCCAGACGCCCACAGAAGCGCCAACCTGGACACCGCTTCCCCCTATTGAGTATATTGTCAAACCCAACGATGTTTGTTCAGGCATCGCCGCAGCTTTTAATGTATCAGTTCAGAGCATTATCCTGGAAAACAACCTCTCTGCAGATTGTAATCTTTTAGAGAACCAGGTCTTAATGATCCCGCAACCGACGCCGACAGCGTCACCTCAACCTACTGAGACTCTTAGTGAAGCTGAAAAAACGGAGGAATCCTGCGAGAAAGTCTATTATACGGTTAAAGAAAATGACACGCTTAGCTCAATTTCTGATACATATAATGTCAGCATGGCAACCATCCGCGAATATAACAGCCTGCCAAGCGACACGGTCCTTGAAGACCAAACCTTAATCATTCCTCTCTGTATGAGGGAACCTACAGCAGGTCCTACGCCCACCCCCACATCACTGCCGCCTTATCCAGGCCCAAACCTTCTGCTTCCTGCGGACGGGGCGTCATTCACATCTGATACAGGCACAATCACATTGCAGTGGGCGGCTGTCAGTGAGTTGCAGTCCAATGAAGCCTACGCGGTTACAATTATTGACCTGACCAGTGAAAACAAACTGACAGAAACATTTTACGTCACTGAAACCTCCTATATCGTCCCAGCATCATTTTCACCAAACGATGGGCGACCGCATGTTTACCGCTGGTACGTATATGTCGTCCGTCAGCTTGGCACGGATGAAGAGGAAGAAAATTGGGAAGCTGCGGGTAATAAGAGCGAAGAACGTGTATTCAGTTGGTACAGCACCACCAGCCCACAGGTGACACCAACATCCGAATGATAAAAATTATCCGGAGGATTAGCGCCTCCGGATAATTACTTAAACAGACTTTTATACAGTTTCTTCAAGCTCATCTAAATAACGAGTCGCTTGAATCGCTGCTGCCGCACCCATACCAGCAGATGTTATAACCTGTCGAAAATGTGGATCACATATCTCTCCCGCGGCAAATACCCCGGAAATAGATGTCTCCATGTGGTTATTAACTTCGACATAGCCTTCATCATCAAGCTCCAATTGACCAGTAAATAAATCTGAGTTTGGGGTATGCCCAACGAATATAAAAACGCCGTCAGTTTCATGGGTTTTTACCTCGCCAGTTTTGACATTCTTCAATTGCACGGCATCCACAGCATCTTCACCCTTGATCTCTGTGACAACTGTATCCCATATAAAACTGATTTTTGGATTTGAAAAAGCTCGCTTTTGAAGAATAGCGCCGGCTCTGAGTTCATCACGCCGATGGATAATGGTCACTGAATTGGCGAAACGAGTCAGGAACAACCCCTCTTCTAAGGCGCTGTCACCCCCGCCAATCACAAGGATATCTTTTTCTTTAAAGAACCATCCGTCACAAGTGCCGCAATAGGACACGCCCCTACCAACTAATTCTTTTTCTCCTGGAACGTCTAGTTTCCGAGGAGTTGCACCAGTAGTGATAATCAGACTCTTTATTTCATAAATTTTTCCATAAGTTTCTACAAGCATAGGATTATTATCAAGGCTCACAGATGTTGCCTCGTTCATCTCGATTTCTGCACCGAATTTTTCAGCCTGCGTTTGAAAGAGCTGACCCAATTCGACCCCGCCCACCCCATCTGGAAATCCAGGGTAGTTTTCTATATGAGCTGTCGTGGATGCCTGTCCATGCAGGGTCATGCCGGTTAATACCAACGGCTCCAGGTCAGCACGGGCTGCATATAATGCAGCAGCAAGCCCGGCAGGCCCCGATCCCAAGATGACCAAATCTCGTTTGATGACTTCTTTATTGTTTTGTTTTTCCATTAATAATCTCTACTCCTCTGAATATTCACTATAATTACGATGCAATAAAAATCAAATTCGTTACATCTCCGTTTGATTATCTCTGATGCTGGTTATCACGTCAACTATTCCATCAATTAGATATCAATTCAACTAATTCGTATTAAAAACAACTAATCAGGGACGATTATGTCCTTGGATTCAAGGATTTAGTGCAACGGATGAGGTGATAAAATCATTCGTATGCAAAAACAAAAATACAAAAGATTAGGAAACGAAGAGCGAGAAAGTATAAGT